>Ga0172379_10000292_pt1 | contig 133128 bp, 140 predicted proteins | sample GrowelOW334metaG_FD_119756 | JGI IMG/M metagenome (GOLD analysis project Ga0172379, IMG submission 119756) | Groundwater microbial communities from an aquifer near a municipal landfill in Southern Ontario, Canada - Groundwater well OW334 metaG | ecosystem: Environmental > Aquatic > Deep... | reverse complement strand
GAGACTATGGAGTATACTCGTTCTTCGGTCAACCTTCGTGCTTATGGTCAACGTGAGCCACTCATAGAATACAAGAAGGAAGGCCTGCGGTTGTTCAAAGAAATGGAAATAGTATTCAAAGAACGTGTATTTTCCCTTATTTCTACTATGAATGTGAATGTGGAAAGGTCAGATGAGCAAGAGATAGAAGAAAAGCCAGCTCTGATCTTAAGTTCTAGTGAGGAGGGTAGTGGTACAACTAGAAGAGATGCTCCTAAGATCGGTCGCAATGACCCCTGCACTTGTGGCTCTGGCAAGAAGTACAAACAATGCGGATATATTGAGACAGAAGAGCACAAGAAAAATATGTTGAAGAAATAAATTGAATGTAATATTACTTGCTTTATATTTAAATTAGAGTTTGGTATTATATTGGTATGAATAATTTATTGTCTGAAGAAGACTTAAACACAGAGAAAGATTCGATAAAATACGTAAAGGATAATCGTAAACTAATACAAGAAAGATTTGCAGATATAAGAAAGTATCCCTCTGTTGAAAACCCAGTATCAATTTTTTTAGCAGGTTCTCCTGGTGCTGGCAAGACAGAGTTTGCTCATAGATTTATCAAAGACTCTCAAAAGCCTGTAGTTCACATAGACCCAGATGAGATAAGAAAGATTATTTCTATCATTTGCAATAACAGTAATGCCACATTACTTCAAAGAGCTTCTGCTTTGGGAGTAGAAAAAGTGTATGATTGTGTCATTAAAAATAATCAAGATGTTATTTTAGATGGGACATTAATTGATTACGATAAAGCTTTTGTTAATATTGAGAGATCTATAAAACATAATAGGGTAATACATATATATTATATATATCAAGATCCAATATTAGCTTGGGGTTTTACTAAGAAACGTGAAGCTTTGGAGCATAGAGGTATTCCTAAAGATTTCTTTATTAAGGCATTCTTTCAAGCCAAGAATAATGTCAATAAATTAAAGGAAGAATTTGGTAAAGCATTACAGTTAAACCTTATAATTAAGAATTTTGAAAATGATAGTATGAAATTTGAACTGAATATAGAAAAGATTGATTCTTATTTAAAGATAAGTTATACTAAAGAAGACTTGGAAAAGTTATTAAATTAAGATAATTTTATGAAGAAATTAATCAATAAAATCATGGGCAAAAGTAATACGTCTAATAAAGAGGGTCTTTATTCTGTTATCCAAAATACATCTTCTCGAGACCACAAAAGCTTTATAAAGAATGTAATAAGAGAATCAAACAAAGATCAAAGTGATTTAGTTGAACGTTATAATCGTTCATTCTCAAAAGTATAAAAAGTTTTACACATAAAAAGTACCCGCAAGGGTGGTGTGTAAATTTTAGATAAAATAATCTATGAAGTAAAATCTAGCAAATATCTTTATAAATTAGCGTTTTTATAATACAAATAGGGGAAAGTGTCAAAAATACCCAGATATCCTTGTTTTTAGGGCTTATTTTGACACAGTAACCGTATGGGTGTCAAGGAAATAATGAGCAAAAACCCTTATACAATAAGGGTTTTTGCTATTTGACGATAGATAAAACTATGTTATAACTATTGACTTTTATGAGCCTGTGTGCTACTATATAAGGAGTTCCAAGTATGTTGTCATTCATTGATTATGTATAAGGAGCTTTTTACTTTACATCTGATTAGTTCAAAAAGTTAGATTAAGGTAGAACCCTTAGGGGCGTCTGACGGTCCGTATAGCCGTTAACTATGAATAAACAAATAATACGTTACTTGCAGTCAATTGTCGCTATTCCTATGTTAGCCGTGGTTCTGCCACTTACAGGAATACAAAGTATTACAGACATGACTGTGATTAAAGATAATAAAGTTGAGACATCTGATTCAGCGATAACAACGCAAGAAAAGGAGGATCTCGAAAAACAGGCTTTAAAAGCCAAACAAGTGGATGAATTCTTTAAGAAATATGATGCTCCGCTCGCTGGTTATGGGATGAAGTTCGTTGTGGAAGCAGAGAAATATGATATAGATTATAGATTACTTCCAGCGATAGCTATGCGTGAGACGACAGGAGGAAAGCAAGCATGCAAGAATCCTAAAGCTCCAAATAACAACTTCGGTTGGGCTTCATGTAAAAGTGGATTTCCATCCGTAGATCAATCCATAGAGCATATTTCCAAAACTCTTAGTGGTAACAATGCCAATGCTAAGCATTACAAAGATGGAATGACCACAGAAAAGATTTTGAAGAAATATAACCCAGATTCTATCATCCCTGGATACTCAAAACAGGTGATTAAAATAATGAAAATGATAGATAGTGAGGATGCTATAGTGTAATAATAAAATAGCCCCGCCAACGAAGTTGGCGGGGCTATTTTATTTAAATCTTCTTAAAATTATCTATCATTATACTTTTCTCACCATTTCTCTCTGTGACTTTGCCTGTGAGGGCGATGATCGTATCTTTTATTAGGATATCTTTATGGGTTTCGAAAAGCTTCGAGAAGACTACCGCATCTATACTTCCTGTATAGTCAGAAATTTTTATGAAAGCCATTCTGTTATTATTCTTGGTAGTAACTATTCGGATATCATCTATGATAGCCGCGATAGTGACTGGCATATTCACCTTTAATTCTTCTTTTACTTTTTTAATCAATGTGCCAAATTTATCTATCTTGTCTTTATAATTATCCAGTGGATGCCCTGAGACATAGAGCCCTAGCAGATCTTTCTCCCAAGTTAGTTTCTCTTGCAAAGTGGCTTCTATTTGTTCATCAAGTGAAAGTTTCACTTCTATTCCACCAATACTTCCAAAGAGAGAATCCTGTGCTCCCGATCCTTTGGCTTCCTTGTTGAAAGCTATAAGCTTCTCCAGATTACCCATTACCATATTTCTATGAGTGACAAAGTCGTCCATTGCTCCACACTTGGCGAGAGCTTCCACTGACTTTTTATTTAAATTCTTGTGATTAATTCTTTCAAAGAAATCAGCCAAAGATTTAAAGTGACCATTCTTCTTCCTTTCTTCTATGATAGAGTCGGCGATATCTACTCCCAAATTTTTAATATTATAAAATCCAAAGCGAATAGTTCGGTCAGTCGTATGGTCACTGCCTTTTATTACAGTGAATCCACCATAACTTTCATTGATATTTGGAGGAAGGACTTTGATTTGCATTTTCTCACATTCATGAATTATTTCTGCTACTTTTTCTATATCACCTGATTCAGAAGTCATAATTGCCGACATATATTCCACAGGGTAATTGGCTTTCATATAGGCTGTCTGATATGCTACTAGTCCGTAGCTTGCCGCGTGAGCCTTCCCGAATCCATAGGCTGCAAATGGCTCAATTAATGTCCATATCTCTTCCGCCTTTTTATCACTCATTCCGTGTTTGACGAGACCAGCTAGAAGCTTCTCTCTTTCGGCTTCCATGACTTCAGGAATTTTCTTACCCATCGCTTTACGAAGTTTGTCGGCTTCAAGCCAAGAATATCCACCCAGATTGATAGCCGTCATTAAAACGTCATCTTGGTAAGTAATGATTCCATAAGACATACTTAGGATATCTTTCAATCTAGGATCAAGGTAAGTGATAGCTTTTGGATTGTGTTTGCGTTTGATATATTCAGGGATCATTTCCATCGGTCCAGGACGATATAAAGCTACCATCGCATTGATATCATGAATAGTAGAAGGTTTTAATTCTTTCAAGTATCTTGTCATTCCAGAACCATTGAGTTGGAATAATCCCATAGTCTCTCCTCGGGAAAGCATTTCAAAAGTTTTCTTATCATTTAGATCTATCGTATCTATATCTATATCTATTTTATGTATTATTTTCACTAATCTTACTGCTTCTGCCAAGATGGCTAAATTTCTAATACCAAGGAAATCAAATTTCGGCAGTCCGGCATCCTCAATACTATACATATCATATTGAGTGATGATATTTCCACCCTTTGGGTCATATTGAATAGGAGTAAATTCATAGAGAGGACGAGGGGACATGACGACTCCCGCCGCGTGGACGGAAATATGGCGGACACATCCTTCCATCTTTTTCGCTAAGTCTATAATTTCTTTTGTATCTTTTTCTTCTTTGTAAGCAGTTTTCAATTCAGGGACTATCTTCATAGCATGATCTATAGTCATTGGCATTCCTTGAGAGCCAAGAGGTATCATACTTGAAATTCTATCACCAACGACATAAGGGTGGCCGAGTGCGCGAGCAACGTCGCGCACGGAGCCTTTCGCCATCATCGTTCCGAAAGTACCGATCTGAGCGACCTTGTCTTCGCCATATTTCCTCTTGGCATAAGCGATCACTTCATCGCGACGATTATCAGCGTAGTCCATATCTATATCAGGCAGAGATGGACGTTCTGGATTTAGGAATCTTTCAAATGGCAATTTGTAAAGTATAGGATCAACTTTTGTAATACCTGTGAGATAAGTCGTGAGAGATCCGGCGACGGATCCTCGGATGTTTGTGTATATATCATTATCTCTTGAGAATTGAAGTAAGTCAGAGACGACGAGGAAGTATGCGGGGTATCCTTTCTGCTTTATAAGCTTTAATTCATATTCCAATCTATCTATATAAATAGGCGTTTTTTCAAGCTTTCTCGTTTCGAAACCTTTATAAGCAAGTGCGCGGAGGACTTCATCGGCAGTTTGACCTTCTGGAATAGGGAAGTCAGGAAAGAAAGCTTTCCCTAGCTCAAGGTCGTATGACTCGCACAAGTCAGTCACAAATTTCGTATTGGTCACGGCTTCCTTGCAGTCTGCGAAATATTTCAAAGCAGTTTTCTCATCTATAAGAGAGAAGTCATCTTCAGGGAATTCAAAACCAGTTCCTTCTTTACCACCATCAGTTCCAGTATTAACTGCAAGGAGAGTGTGATGGGCTTTGTAATCATCCACACAAAGGTAGTGAGAATCTTGACCAGCGACAATTTTAATATTAAATTTCTTTCCAAGAGCAATAATTCCATCTCTTAATTTTTTATCATTTTCTACGTGAGGATGAGAATGAACTTCAAGGAAATAATTTTCAAGACCGAAAATTTCTTGATGCTCTTTTATGAGATCTTCGGCTTTTTCATTGTTGTTGGCGAGGACTGCTTGAGAGAGCTCACTACCCATACAACCAGAAAGGCAAATGATTCCATCGTGAAATTCTCTTAGAATTTCTTTGTCCATACGAGGTTTGTAATAATAGCCTTCCATATTCGCAATAGAGACTAGATGCATTAGATTCTTGTAACCTTGTTTATTCTTGGCCAAAAGTGTTAGATGGTATCGTCTGTTGTCTACTCCGGGTTCTTTGTCTTTTCTTCCATGGAAGGCGATGTAGGCTTCCACTCCAATGATAGGCTTAATGCCCGCTTTATGAGCTTCTTTGTAGAGTTCTATGGCTCCATACATATTCCCGTGGTCAGTAATAGCCAGGGCATTCATCCCATTTTTCTTGGCAGTTTTGACCATATCTGGAATCTTCGAAAGCCCGTCTAAGAGAGAATAATGAGAGTGGGTATGCAGATGTATGAAGTTGGCGTTTAATTCAGGCTTTGGGTCCATATTTTCTTAGTATAGCAAATAAGGTATGATTGTTCTATATGGGAGCTTTAGACACCACAAAATACATAATTGGCATAGATGAGGTTGGTCGGGGCCCTTTGGCAGGGCCAGTGGCTGTTTGTGCTTTTTTAATTAAGGATAATAATTTTATTGAATCAGCCATAAGTCGGACTTATGGCAAAAAAGACATAGGACCGTCCTATGTAAAATTACCAAAATTAAAAGATTCGAAGAAGCTTAGTAAGAAGCAAAGGGAAGAGTGGTTTGAATATTTGAAAGTCGCAAAGACCGAAGGTCTTTGCGACTATGCTGTGTCTTTTGTTTCCCCCGAGAATATTGATAAATTTGGAATTGCAAAATGTATTCAGAAAGCTTTGAATCAGTCACTTGATAAAGTCGCTTCACAGAATCTTCCAAATTTTTCAGGGCTTACCCTAAAGGGCTCCGACGCCGATAAAAATTTGGAAGATTCTGTTTCGCTCTCTTCGTTCAAGATTTTTCTCGATGGTGGACTTCATGCCCCAGTAGAGTACATAAATCAGGAGACGATTATAAGAGGGGATGAGCTTCATCCGGTTATTTCTTTGGCATCCATTGTGGCGAAAGTTTCGCGAGATAGGATTATGACAAAGTATGCTTTGGATTACCCCGAATACGGTTTCAATAAGCATATGGGTTATGGTACCCGCGCTCACTATTCTGCCATCAGAACTCACGGTCAGACCCCAATCCATCGCAAGTCATTTATACACTAAAACCGACTAGGCAAGACCTAGTCAGTTTTGTTCTAGTAATTTTTTGTTAGCCAAGATTTGATAGAGGCTTTGTCATCTTTGAGCCAAGCGATGTTGGACTCGATGCGTTCGTAGGATTGGAGGAGGGTGCGGGCAGAGCCAGGGGCGACATTTTTAGCAAAGAAATTTTTAATGTCTTTGTAATCTTTTTCTTTTGTATGAGTACCGAGAGGAGAGAGGACTCGGGAGAGGAAATGTCCACCCTCGCCAAACTTTTTCACAATTATTTTCCAATTACTTTTTATAAACTTCCAAGTAATGTCTTTACCTATACTATTCTGCCAGACGGCCACTATTATGAATGGAGCGTCTTGAACACGAACGTCTCTTGATATAGCAAAGTTTAAAGTTTTCCGAAGTAGATCTTTATTTTTAAATGAAGTTAATGCCCTAGCATATCTATCCTTCTCTTCATGAAATTCTTCTTCTTTGTATAACTTTTCGAAAAGTTTCCATTCCTTCTCCCCGCCACTTGCAGCCACAATGTTGTAGACTACTCCGCGGATGTCAGCTCTTATTGGCATTTTAGCCTTATTTTTAAAGAGTTTTTTGGCTTCGGTAATTACTTTCTTGTCTCCATAATGTGCCGACATAGAGAGTGCTAGACTCCGCAAGAAAACTTGTGAGTGTTTGTCTCCCCCTGTTAAGGGGGAGTGCCCAGAGGGCGAGGGGGTTTCTCCCCACCCCAATTCTTTTGCGATGTGACTAAATAATGTGAGTACGTATTTATCGTATAGATTTTTAAATTTTTCTTCGCCCAATATATTTGCCACTCTATTTATACCACTCGCTATTTCAGACCAGACGATGAACTCTGTTTCATTTTTATATACGAGAGAGAATTCAAGTACTTCTATCGTACTGATGTATCCACCTTCAGCCAGAGCGAACATATCACGAATAACTCCCAGTCTATCTTTCACAGAAAGTTTCCCATTTTGTATTTCTTCTTTCAATTTTTTAAGAGTCTCTTGATCATAGCAGACTCGTATAAATGTTCCTTCTTCTTTGTTTACTTTGCCGATAGAGGTGCCAATCATTGGAGCAGATTTTTTAGTCATGAGCATATCCATAACTTCTCTATTATCCGACAGGCTTTCGTATTTCACAGGTATTTGCCACAAGTGTTTTTTACTTTTTGAATTTTTATATTCAGAAGCTTTCACTCTACTTGAGAAAAATCGCTCTTGTCTGATTTCCCACATTTCCCCTAGGCCTTGCCTAGGGGAAATTGTCACGAGTGGATAGCCGGTTTCTTTCGTCCAAGAATTCATTATTTCTATTACTTTCTTTTTGCTTACTTTCTCAAAAGCATTCCAGAGATCTACGGTATTGGTATTACCATAACTGTGCTTTTTCAAATAGTGACGTAGCCCATCGCGGAATTTGTCGTGCCCTAGATATTCTGCCAGCATTTTTATCATCGCAGAGCCTTTAGCATAAGAGACCATATCAAAGATTTCACTTATTTCATCTGGGTGGTGGACGACTACTTCTATTGGATGTGAAGTGGCAAGTGAATCAAGCTTGAGAGCGACAGCATATCTATCGGCAATATTTAAATCCCATACATGCCAGTCTGGAAAGAGGTGATCCGTACATAAATTTTCCATATATGAAGCAAAGCCTTCATTGAGCCAGAGGTCTGTCCACCAATGCATCGTCACTAGATTGCCGAACCACTGATGTGCCAATTCGTGGGCTATCACTATCGCTGCCCATTGTTTGTTTGAAAGGGAAGTATGTAGATCATCAACGAGTATAGCCGTCTCGCGGAAAGTGATGGCCCCCCAGTTCTCCATTGCCGCACTTTCGAAGTCGGGGATAGCGATGAGGTCTAAGGTAGGAAGTGGATAGGGTATATCAAAATATTCATTATAAAATTCAAGTGATTTGATAGCGACTTCCAATGCAAATTTGGCTTGATGCTTTTTACCAGAAGTTGTGAATACACGGACAAGAACCTTGTCCTTAGCCTGCCCGGATGACCCGTTCGGACGGGTATATCCCTCCACATATTCAAACTCGCCGATAATAAATGCGAGTAGGTAAGTAGACATTATCGGCGTGGGAGAGAAAGATACTATGTTGTATCCGAGACTGTGCTCCTTTATTTCAATAGGTAAAGTATTTGATATGGCTGTGTGATTCTCAGGTATTACGAGCGATACTTCAAATATTGCTTTGTGTGCTGGCTCATCAAAGCAAGGGAAAGCACGGCGAGCATCTGTTGCTTCGAACTGGGTCGTGGCTATGAATTTCTCTTCACCATCTAGTATGTATCTACTTTTATAAAATCCTCTCAAATTATCATTGATGATACCACTGAAAATAATTGAGAGCTCGCTCTGCCCTTTTTTTATTTTATTTTTAAAATAGAAAGTTGCAGTTTCTCTCTTTGCATCGTATGTGATTTTATGGGCAAATTGTTGCGTGCCATCTGCTATGTGCTCTACCGTTTCTATATCTATATCTTTACTATGCAAAGTGATTTGTTTTATTTCTTTATCCACTTTTATTTTTATAATTTCGCGTCCCGAAAAAGTAGAAGACAAAAGGTCAGGATGTAAGGTCAGATTGTAGCTAACAGGGGAGATATAGTCCTCTAGGCGAACTCTCTTTTTGTTATTTTTCAATTTCGTTATCATAATTTTTAAAAGCGAAACAAATATACTTTACCTTTTTTGGGCTTATTTATCAAGGGTTTTAGCCGTAGTTTAAGTGCTTGACAAAGTATGTACTTATATGATATAATATGGCTTATGAAAAAGAATATTTTAAAAAACTTAATAGCTCTCGGAATCTTTGCTATTCTTGCCGTTTCGTATCATGATGCTTCTGCCGCTGTTTATTATAGTGATGGATATTATAATAATGGCTATAGCACAAGTGTTACAGACCTTAGCACTCCTTCTTATTATAATAATTCTATTAATAGCAATTATGTAAGGCAACCTTATACTTATGTATATGCACAGCCAACTACAACTCAGATACAATACGTACCTCAACAGCAAACTGTTCAGTACGTTCCGCAACAGCAAGTCGTCCAATATGCACCCCAACAGCAAACTGTCAGATATGTTACCACTGGTAATACACAAGGAGCTTCTGTCATAAATGCAAATACGACTACTACTACAATTCCAACAGCCACAGGCAACAAAGGTAATACTGGTCAGTATGTAAATTTCGATGCCAACAGAGGTTACTCCAACAATATGATGGTAGCAAGTGCTTATCAACCTTATGCAACACAGCAAGTAGACACCAATGGAGTCACAGCTTTGTCCTTGAAAGGTTCTGGTAGCTTCTTACCAAGTTCACTATTCCAATGGATTATGTTCATACTCTTGGTATTAGCAATCATAGTAGTTGCTCGTATGGTAGCAAAGAAATCAGCCGCCAATAATGCCCATACAGTAGTTGTACACTAATTGATTCCTATAAATTCCTCAATAACAAAACCCCCGAAGCAAAGCTAGGGGGTTTTGAGTGGGGAAGGTGGGGAGGTGGGGAGGGACAGAATTGGAACCTTAATTAGATAAATAGAAAACCGCTAGTGTGAATAGCAGTTTCTACTACTACCCGACAACTAGCGGTTTAGTTTAATTTACCCAAAAATTGGAGCAAGATTGCCCGACCTCTTAGCTTCCTCAGTAATTTCTTCTATTGAAATTTTTAGTTCTGATGGAATGGGTGTTTCATCTAATTCATTAATTTGTTGTTTAATCTCCTGGATTGAAATGCCAGTTAATTTTGACAGCTCATCAATAAACTCATCAATGCCTCCAATTTTTCCAAAAGCGTTGATTTCACCTGCATCTTCAATTACCGCAATAAGCCTGGTTCCCGTAAGCTGCTCTCCAGTTCCTCCGTACTCACAAACATCCACTTTTTCCTTAAACAGTATACGCATAAAATCAGAATAAAATTCAACATTTTTAAATGTATGAAAAGCCACATATTCTTCGTCTTTCCAAGAGTAAAAAGTTAAAAGTTTTATTCCTTCTTGCATGGAGAGAATTTCTTTTAAGTTTAGTGGATCTTTGTAATCTAAAAATCTTGGATCCCAATGGCTTCCGTATGGACAACTGCATTCTTGCCTGTATCCACCAATAAGCCACCTGCTACCATCTTTATCAAATGGTTGATGCCAATCCTTGAAAGGTAAACATCTGTAAATTACTAATTTTTTCATAATCTTTCATTTTTAAGTAAAACAATAATTTCTTTTACATTACATTTTTCAATTTAGATTTTCTTCTTTAAGAGAAGAGATAACAATATCAACTAAGATTTCGCCACCTGCATATCTAATACAAGCTTGTGCAAGTAAAAATGCTTCAGCAACCACATCCCTATGCTCTTTGGGAATTTCAGTTTCAATAATTAACTTAGCCAACACTTTTAATTGTTCTAAGTTCATTACCTCATGAAGAGAAGAAAGAATTGATTCATAAAATGGTTTTCTCATGATTATTTCATTTTTAAGTTATTTTTCTTCACATTACCCTTAAATAGCAAAGCTGTCAATCTACAACAAACTCATTAAAAATAATGAGTTAATTTGTCTGCTCCGTGGGTAGGGATCGAACCTACGACCAATCGCTTAACAGGCGACCGCTCTACCGCTGAGCTACCACGGAATACGTCTATTAATAATAGACTAGAATATAGTAGCAAAAATAGACTAAAAAAGCAAAAGGTATATTACTTTAATACTTATCCCAAAAATCCCCCATATTGTCTCAAAAGGGAAATAGAGCTATACTTCAAATTATGAAAGGAGATTTGAGTGAATCAATACAGAAGATACTAGCTTTCCGAAATGCTAGAAAATGGAAGCAATTTCATAATGCAAAAGACTTAGCAATTTCTCTTTCACTTGAGGCTTCTGAAGTTCTGGAGCATTTTCAATGGAAATCAAAAGAAGAAATTGAAGAATATATAAAGTCACACAAAGAGCATATTGGGGAAGAGCTGGCAGACGTCTTCTATTGGGTTTTACTTATGAGCCATGATTTGAAGATAGATATTATAGACGCATTAGATAAAAAAATGAAGAAAAACGAAGAAAAATACCCAGTAAAGAAAGCCAAAGGAAAGCATACGAAATATAATAAACTATAAAAAATTATAGTTTGTATGTATAAAATGATATAATATATTAATATGAATGTTAAATCTAAAAAAGAAAATGGCGTTGTTTTTACTCCGGAATGGATAGTTGATTTTATGATTGATGAAGTATTTAAAGATACAAAAATAACAGGATCAGAAAAAATATTAGATTCTGGATGTGGAGAAGGTGCTTTTTCTATTCCAATAGTTAAGAAATTTTCTAAAATATCTGGAAAATCAATAAAAGATGTAATTGAAAACAATCTTTATTTTATTGACATTTCAGAAGAATATATAAACAAAACAAAACAAAATTTACAAGAATTATCTAATGAAGAAATTACCCAATATAACTCAATTATTAATGATTTTTGTTTTCATGATTTTAAAGAGAAATTTAATTTTATAATAGGTAATCCTCCATATGTGAGAATACAAAATCTTAATGAAAAAAGAGATGAAATACAAAAGAAGTTTATATCAGCATCTAATGGCTCCATTGATTTATATTTTTGTTTTTTTGAGCAGTCTCTGAATTTATTAACAGAAAACGGGAAACTTTCTTTTATTACACCTAACTCTCATTTTCACTCTAGTGCTGGGAGAAATTTAAGAAATTTAATTTATCCACATTTAACAAAAATCATTAATTTTGATCACTTTCAGGTATTTAAAGACGCAACAACTTACACCGCCATAACATTTTTAAATAAAGAAAATACCCATAATTTTTTATATACAGAGAACTATAAAAATAATTTTAATGATATTGTTTATAAAAAGATATTGAAAAATATAGAAGATAAGTTAAAACCATGGCAATTTTTAAGTGAAGAATATTCTAAAAAAATAGATAAATTAAATAAAAAATATTCAACACTTCAAGAAATAGCGGACATCCATTATGGAATTGCTACATTAAAAGATGATGTTTATATATTTTCTCCTGAAAAAATAGATAAAATATATTTTTATAAAGATAATTTTAAAATAGAGAGAAATTTGTGTGTTCCAATTATTAAAGCATCTACTTATAAAGGGAAAAATCAGAATCTTTTTTTGATTTTTCCGTATAAAAATGAAAGAATAATTCCTAAAAATATTTTTATAAATAAATATCCAGAAGCATATAAATATTTTTTATATAATCGTGATATTTTAGAAAAAAGAGACAAGGGTGGTGGTAAAAATTATGAAGAATTTTATTCTTTTGGAAGAAACCAAAGTTTAAAAACTGGTTTTGGTAAAAAAATAATAACTAGTACAATGAATCTCACTCCTCACTTTTTTGTAATAGAAGACGAAAAAACAAGTTTTTATTCTGGTTATTGTATAAAACCAAAAAATAAAGATGTTGATCTATATGCCCTTTGCGAAGTGTTAAATTCAAATTCAATGGAAGAGTATATAAATTCAATTTCCAAAAGTTATCGTGGTGGATATAAATCATATGCTAAAAGTTTCATGAAAGATTTTGTTCATCCTCAATTTTATAAAGTTCAGCCATCTTTATTTTAATAATTAATATAATAATCATAAAAATGAATAATCAAAAATTTTTGAAAATAGTAAGTCAATCATTTGTAAAATTTTTACAAACACATTCACGAAGTAATGAAAAGTTAAAAATACTTCATGGGGCAATTGCGAAAGATTTAGAAAAAAGACTTGGGAATAAATACACTGTCAGTTCCCTTGGTTTGGGGAAGGGGAAAGAAGCTAAAATGGAAGGTAGATATATGGACAAGACAGTAGATATTACTATTTTTAAAGACAAAAAAGATCTTGCCGGAGTTGCTGTTAAATTTGTCATGAATAATTATTCTCAAAATTCAAATAATTATTTTGAAAATATGTTAGGAGAAACAGCAAATATAAGAGCTAATAAGAAAAAATATTATCAGATTTTAGTTTTACCAGAAGAATTACCTTATTATAACAATAAGGGTATGATCACAAAGTGGGAAAAAATTACGGACAATAATATCCATAAGTATTTTAAATTATCACAAGACGATGAAGATGTATTTTTCCATACGCCCACAAAAACATTAATATTTATGATTAAATTTCCGGATCTAATAAAAGATAAAATAATAAAAAAATCTCAATATAAGAAATATTATTTAAGTATTAAAAATAGTATTGAATTAAAATTATCAAAAAAATCACTCGTGACTTTTGGAGATGGAATTATATTAAATGACTATGATAATTTTATGGATAAGGTTATTCATTCAATAAAAAGTATTTAGCCTTGATTTATCCATAAATAGGCATATGATTAGGATATTAATAATCACTTCAAATATTGTATGAAAAAACTTGCAGTTTTAAGTATTCTAGGGTTTCTATTATTAGGGTTGTTTGTATCTGTCTCATCTGTAGAAGCCAAGACTGTTAAAGTAAAAGGTTATTTTAAACCTTCCACTATGAAATATGTAGCACCTTCTTACCGAACTTCTCCAAATAAAACCAAGTTAGATAACTATTCTACAAAAGGGAATTATAATCCTTATTCAGGGAAGAAAGGAACGGTGAAGCCTTATAAATATAGATATTAATTTATGGAAACAAATAAAGGGAAAATTTTTCTTAATACTGTTTTTTGGGGATTTATTGTTTGGCTTTTTGGCTATGTTTTAGGATTTGTATTTTTTGCTTTTGTGCCAAAAGAATTTATAGGCTGGAGCATTATGCCTTTCGGAATAGCGTTTACTCTTTGGGTGTTGCTTAAGAAAATTAAAAGAGAAGAATTTGGGTGTTATATCGGATTAGGGGTTATTTGGGCTATTATGGCAGTGGCTTTGGATTATATTTTCATGATTAAAGTACTTAAAGTAACTGGTTATTATAAAATCGATGTTTATATTTATTATATTTTAACTTTTGTCTTACCAGTAATTATTGGGTGGTATAAATTCAAAAAGATAAAAAAGTTAGAAAATAATAATCAAAACTAATTAAATATAGCAAGAACGGTTCTTGTTAGGTAATTTAAGATCTATTTTCCCTGCTTTGGTAGAAGTTCGAACCTAAATAAAATACTTGCATACTTTCGGCAATATGATATAATACTGATATCATTATGAAAGAGATCCCTGTATGGGTGCGCCCATACCGGGAGCTTTTTCTTTTTATATAGACTATATTATTTCTTTTTTGAGAACTTTTTATAAATTTCGTTTAAATATAAAATCTTATTTGTTTTATTTCTCAATAAAATAGAACACTTCTTTCTATCAGGAGATAATATAATGTCAAAACAATTTTTATTTATTAAGAATTCAATAAGACAACCGAAATCTCCATCATTAGAAATTAGTATAAATTTATCAAAATTCTTTAGATGATAATCATCAACCGATTTTAATACAAGTTCGGCATCGCAATTTCCCTTAATATTACCTTCATGAAGAACTGCTTCTTTAAATATTAAATCAAAACCACAATTTTTAAGATAATTATAAAAATCTTTTCTATTTTCTAAATACCCAATAAAAAGAAATATGTTTTTTGTATTATATTTTTGAGATAACCATACACGGAACTTTTTATAATCAATTTCAAATCCTAATTCTTTGGCCGAGCGATATAAATTATTTCCATCAATGTAGATATTTATCTTTCCCATAATTTTTATTATATCATATGATATCAATTATTTAATATTTCCATTCGAATTTCCTTCCAATTTCGGAGCAAAATTTTGAGCCATATTTATCTAGCAAGACGTTATTACTAGGTTTTGTTGGATTTAAAAAGTTTCAGTTTTTATTGTATAATAAAACAATGAAACATATTAGTTTAAAAGGCTCATGGGTTATTAAAGCTCCTATTGGTGAAGTTTTTAAAATTGTTACTGATTTTGAAAATATGCCAAAGAATTTCCCAACAGTTGCAGAGTCATTGGTTATTACCAAGAGAGATGGCAATAAATTGGAAATTGATGCAAAAGTGAAGTCCTTCGGTACAGTATTCCCAGTCAAAATGAAAACAGAAATTATCCCGGGGGTGGGATATATATCTCTCAATGAGAATCCCAAATTAGGCATATCTGGGCATGAAGAATTTCTGATGGAAGAGGTAGAAGAGGGAACAAGAATTAATTATACCTATGAGGTTGATATTCATAGCTTTTGGCTAAGGCTCGTAGCGGGGCCACTTATAGGCTCATATTCAATGAAATTTTGGGAAAAAGCCTTTATTGATAGATTAAGAGAGATTGTAAAAAAATAATGAAAAAAATACTAATTTATGTTGTTTTGTTTGTCATTATTCTTACTGGAATTGCTTTTGTAATATCAAGAAATAAAAATACAAAGAAAGATGTTGTGGTAATACCCCAAGAACCTATAAGTATGTGCTATCAATATTCTAAAGTAACTTCTAGGGGATTTGTCGATCGGATGTGGCTTCAAATGAATATTTCAGGGAGTAATGTGACTGGTGAATACCAGAGCTTACTCGCCGAGAAAGACAGTAAGGTGGGGAAATTTAGTGGCACGGTAGGTCCAATGGATCCCAAGATAAGTGGTCGTATTGCAGATGTTTGGTGGGAATCTGAAGGAGAGGGAATGAGTGTGACAGAGCAATTGAAAATTGAATTCGGCGAAGGAAGTGCTGTTACCTTAGGTTGTGAAATGATAGATAGAGGAGATGGAACTTATGTATACAAAGATTCTAACCAAATAGCCTCTGGGCCTCAAATGTCCCAAATAGACTGCGAATCATTACAAGACCGGAATTTAGTTGATAAATATGTCCGCGATAATATAGGTACAATTGTCTCCGACAAGCCCGTTTTAGGTGGCTCGTGGTATGCAACTGTGGTGAATATAAATCCGTCCACAAAAAAGGGGACTATGATACTGACCTACGAAGATGGACATATCCAAAAGAAAGCAGAATTCAGTTATACAATAATTGATGGGAAGGTGACAGTAAAATCTCTGGATAGGATGTAAACTTAGTGATATAATACAGATTATGAGTATAGATAATAAGAGTAATAAAGATGTTAAAATAGAAGGGGAAATTATAAAGGCAGAAGAAGGTGCTATTGAGAAAGCACTTCCTGTTGAGTCTATTAAAATTGTCAATGAAGGAGATAAAAAAGGTAAATTAAAAACTGAAAGCAAGGAGTATAGAAATAAAGAAATAGAAAAACTTAAATCAGATATTGAGATAATAAATAGTAAGAATGAGGGAAATGAAGGAGGAAATAATGAAAGTAAAAAAGATAATAAAAACGAAGGTGATAAAAATGAGAATAAATTTAGATCATTTGAAATCGACAGTGACACAGCAGTGCCTGTCGAGATTAGTGATTCTATGGATGAAGATTTTGATGTTGTGAAAGTGATAATGATAGATAGTAATGGGAGGACGTATGGGGATAACCGGCTTGATTATGAGCAATTGGGTTTTAAATTAGAAGAAGCCCGGAGTGCACTAGATAGACTCCAAAAGAAGAAAGAGAAATTACCACCAACGAATAAACTATTAGAAACAATAAGAAAAGCATTCTCGAATGAATACACTATAAATTCTGAAATCAATAAGAAAATGGTTGCCCAAGCCACGCAGGGTATAGGTAGATTGGAGAAAAGAATTCAATATTTAGAAGGGCGAATATCCAAAGAGCTAGGATAATTTACACTAGACTAATAAAAAGTGGTATAATGTATACATTATCAATTAATCTAAAAATTAATTTATGGATATGCAAATAAGTAAAAATAAAACCGGGTTAACTTTTGGTTTTCTTATAAGTTTTATGCATCTAATTTGGAGTCTCTTGGTCGCTTTGGGTCTGGCTCAAATGCTAGTCAATTTCGTGCTCAATATGCATATGATTGGTCTACCGATATTCATTATGCCATTCAGTCTCATTAAGGCTCTCGTCCTCATTATTATAACCTTCGTTGTTGGTTATATTTTCGGTTGGCTCATGGCTTACTTTTGGAACAAATGTTTTAAATAAAAATTTATATGAAAAGATTTCCAATTATAATAATTAGTTTTGTTTTTCTATTTATTGTTTCTACTATTTTAATGTTTGTATTCAAATTGTGTCCTCCTGCAGGTCCTTGGCCTACGGCTCCTTGGTGTGCTTCGAAAATGGAGAAGGTGGATTTGGTCAATGCCATAACTATATCCACAGATATAAATAAAATTAATTATCCAGATTTCTATAAAAATCCTAATGTTTCTAATGTCGCAGTCAAAGACCCTTACTGTGCTATCACTAAAAGTGAAGTAAGTTACCCTAAAAGTTATCTGGGTAAGTATGAGATGCCATCTGTAGAAGGTGCCCCTTTTGTAGGTGAAATAAATAGAACCATAGGAATAAAGGATACTTGGATCAAAGAACCAAACTTGAATAAAAGCTGTATAGCCCTAGACTCTAAGCCAATGAGAAAAGCCTATGAAGAAACTCTTGATAGGGTAGTGAACCTTGGAGCAGATCAAATTAGTTTCTCAAACTACGTGCACTTCTCAGATTTCAAAAATGCTTTGATTGATGGCCCAGAAAAAGCTGCAATAAAAGAAGGGGATTTAAGGTTCGTAGTAGATAAAGCTAAAGAAAAGAATTTGAAAATGATTCTTTATCTTAATCTTGCTCCGGGGAAACAAGTAGTTTCAGATATTCCTAATGCAACTTGGCTTGGTACTCTTATTAAAAATTGGGAGCCCTTCGTCTTAAATCAAGCAAAAATTGCAGAAGAAACGGGGATAGATGCACTCATGATCAATCACTTTGATTATCAGCCAAGCATCAAAGATTTCGAAGATGCTTACGAGAAAGATATGCTTGTTCTATTGGGGAAAGTGAGAAATGTCTATAAAGGAAAGGTGCTATTGATGATTGATCCTTTGTGGGATTCAAACTTAAACAAACTTGATAATCTTTTAAAACAAGTGGATGGATACATATATACCCCAACGACAAATATCTTGAATAATAGAAGCAATAAAGTAGTGAATGTGGATAATCTTAAAGGGCTTTATTTAGAGAACTTTATGAATGTAGGTAAAGGATTCAGCAAATATAATAAACCAATTCATTTAAGAATCCTTGTTCAATCATCAAAAGAATTCTTAGAAAAAGGATGGAGTGAAGATATGTTCTGTATTAAGAAAATGGATGACCCATGTTTCCAGAAAAATTTGGAAGTAGATTTCTCTTCTCAGGCTATTGCTTATGAAGCAATGATGGAAGCTATCAAAGAAACCGATGGTAAATATTTTAAAGTAGGCGGAGTTGAATCATATGGATATTGGTATACAGACGTCATTCTACCTAGTAATTCACAGCCCCAAATGGCTCACAGTGTCCGCAACAAACCAGCAGAAAGTGTAGTAAGAGAATGGTTTAAAAGATAAATATTGTAAACTTAAAAGTCGCATTTTTTATCTCAAAATTTTATTCTTTGCATTTCTCACACTGATCTCTGACTCCTTCGGGTACATAGCTACAAGAGGGAACAGCTTTGAAGCTTGCACAGTCTACTTGTGGAAGGGAAGCAGATTCTGGTAGATTCTTTGGCATCATATTTTTAATCTGATCTTCGCTTGGTCCACGTTGCCCCATATCTATATTACCACTTGGGCCTCTATCACCAGGAGCTCCGAATCCTTCGCCCTTACCTTGACTACCGGCCTTCTCCATCATAATGGCTTTCATTTTAGCTTCTATTCCAGCAAAGCAACTTTGAAGACTTTCGCCTTGATTCTTGGTAAGATTTTCTTCTTTATTCATCACTTTATCTAATTTATCGGCTCCTATCTTGCTATTTAGACAAGCCTCGACTTCGCCCTTAACTTCTGGCGGTAAATTCTCCAAGGCTTGCTTGATCTTTTCTCCACCATTATTCATCATATCCTCTTCTTCTTTAGATATGAGTCCTGCCTTTTTAGCAAAATTTAGACATTCATCTCCATTGGCGGAATCATTACAATAATTTTCGCAATCTTTCTTGTCTTTACATTTTCCAGGTGTTTCGCCATTTTTCAAGAATGAAGCCATTTTCTTGGCATCTTTTAATTCATCTGGGGGGAGGATATTTGCAGCTTCTGCAAAAGATAGACATTCATCTATATGAGCACCATCTTCACAATAATTTTCACAGTCATCTTTCGTTTTGCATTGCCCTGGTAGCTTTGCTCCTTCTTTCAAAGCTTTTGCTATATTCTTTGCTTGAGCAAGCTCACTCGCTGGTAAGATATTCAACTCTTCTGCGAAAGAGATACAAGCGTCTATATTCTCAACTTTATCTTTACAGAATTTCTCACAGCTATCTTGATCTTTACATTGTCCTGGAGTTTGACCTTTAGAAATTTTTTCAGCTACAATCTTGGAGATTCTTAAATCCTCCCCCGAAAGGAGTCCTTGTTTCTCTGCGAAATTCATACAGGCTACCATGTTCTCACTCTTAGAGCAGAAGCTTGCACAGTCAGCTTTATCTTTGCAACTACCAAGCTCTACAATGGGGTAAACTATATTTGAATCATCAACATTTTTTACGGACTTAGGTATTCCAGTAGCAGCTAAGACATTTGTACTTGCTAGTAAAATCATTGAAAGAGAAAACAATATAGAGATGGAAATATTTATGTATTTTTTCATAAAATTTTATTTAAATGGATTCTTATAACCTTGATAAGGGTTCACATCGACATTGAACGGATTGGTCTTGTCTACTCCAGTAGCAACTGCCTGCTCTCCGGAGACGTTCACATTTGCTAGATTACTAGTAGTATTTTTCTTACTATATTTTGCAAAGTAAAGATATACTCCTAGACAAATTACTATAATAATAACAATTATTATAAATATATATTTTTTCATTTTATTTTTGATTTTATGAAATTATTAATAATACCTGTATTATATAATTTTAGATATTCTTATACAATAGATAGGAATATTTTCTAATTTGAAGTATAATAAACGTATTATTAATTGAATTAAAACAAAATATATATGGCCAAAAGAGCAACAGGGCTAAAACCCCACAAAAAGTCAAAAGGGTCACACAAGACAGCTAAGCGTTTGATAACAAAGAAGGTAATGCTTAAGAATAAAACTGACAAGAAAAAGTCTGTCCACAAGAAAATCAAGTAATATACAATCTGGTCGTTCCATTGCTTAATATGTCTATTAGGAGTATTCTTAGTAGACAAAAGCTATTATCTGAAATAAGTCGATTTAGTAATTTCTATTTTGTACATTATTCATTTAATTAAACACATATTATGAAAGGAACTATCAAGAAAATTGTGACTGACAAACCATTTGGTTTCATCACAGTTGAAGGACAATCAAACGACGTCTTTTTTCACAAGGATAAAGTAGTTGGAGTTTCATTTGAAGATCTTCGCGAAGGTGATACTGTCACATTCCAAATAGAAGAGAATGAAAGAAACGGAGAAAAGAAGACAAGTGCTGTCAACGTAGAACGCGTATAGTACGAATTTTTGAAGAAATGCCCCAAGCGAAGCTTGGGGCATTTCTTTTATTTTTGAGAGTATCTTATTTTTTATTATTGTTTATGGTATTATATATAATATGAAATTAATTAATGAAGTTGTGAAAGTTTATAATCGTTTTGAAATAAAATTAAGGCACAAGCTTTCTCATTGGCCTATCCTTTATGCATTTATCGGAAGTATCGGAGTTATCCTTATCTGGAGAGGAGTCTGGATGATCGCCGATGATATCGGGATGTCAGGCTTTGTTTCTATGGCTTTAGGTGTTTTCATTTCTATTATTACCGGACTTTTCGTTTCATTCTTTGTTGGGGATAAGATTATTATTTCAGGAATCAAGAAAGAAAAGAGAATAGATGAGAAAACCGAATCAGAAATTAAGAAAGAAGAAGTTTCTCTCTCAGAGATTAAGAAAGATTTGAGAGAGATTAAAGATGATATAGAAGAGATTTAATCAATTTTATTATTATGAATAATTTACCTATAATTTTAGCTCTAATCCCGTTTCTATTCTTTGTATTTTTTCTATTGATTTATAAAACTTCTTTACTTAAAGCTTCTTTAATAACTTTTATCTTATATATAGTGCTGGCTATTTTCTATTGGGGGATTTATCCTTCATTCCTCTTAATATCTTTCGGTAAGGGATTCTTTGTCGCTTTTGATATCCTCATTATTATCTTTGGAGCTATTTTCTTTCTAGAAATTCTAAAAGATTTTAAAGTTATCAGTAATATTTCTTATTATCTGGAGCATTTATCTCATGACTACAGAGTGCAGATTATCGTCATTGCTTGGCTCTTTGAAGCATTCCTCGAGGGGACAGCAGGCTTCGGTACCCCGGCGGCTATAGCTGTACCACTTCTTATGGGGTTAGGCCTTAGCCCTATAAGAGCATTAATAGTGGGTCTACTAGGAAACAGTACGGCTGGAGTCTTCGGCGCAGCTGGGACACCTATAACTGTAGGCTTCGCAGGATTGAGTGTGTCATCAGTTCCATTCTATGCTTCACTCCTCAATCTTGTAGGATTGATAGTTCCAATATTTATGCTTTGGGCTATAACACTAGGTAGAGAAAATAGGAAAAAGGAATTCTTTGGAGCTCTACCTTTTGCTATTTGGTCGGGGATTGTCTTCGTCGTTCCATCTATTTTATTTGCAAAATTTTGGCCAGAGTTCCCATCAATACTTGGATCTACCATTGGTATAATTCTAGTCCTTATTACGACCAAGCTTCATATCTTTGTCCCCAAAGAAAGTTTAAGTTTGAAAAATGAAAAAGATATAACGGCAACGATGTCACCATTCAAATCTTTTCTGCCTTATGTTATTCTAGTTTTATTTTTAATACTTGGTAAAATTTTCTTGGGCAAAATAGGATTACCGATAAATCTTGGCTTCAAGTATATCTTCAATTTATTCAATCCCGGATTTGCTTTCATTCTCGCTGGTCTTGTTGTAGCATATATGTGGAAAAGTGAGAGGAAAGTTTTAGCGGATTCTGTCAAAGTAGGAATAAGAGAAGCCATTCCACCATTCCTAGTCATAGTTTCTATGCTGGCGATGGTGCAAGTAATGATAAATTCTGGGCAGAATACATCTGGTCTTCCTTCAGTGATTACAATAATTGCACAATTCTTTGAGACTTCACTTTTGCCTTTCTTTGCGCCATTTATTGGAGCATTTGGAGGATTTATCACTGGGAGTGTCACAGTTTCCAATATTCTATTTGGTAATCTTTTCTCTATGGCATCTGTGCCACTTGGTTTCAATCCGCAAGCAATTTTATCTCTAGGAGTCGTAGGAGCAGCCGCTGGGAATATGATAGCTCTAGCAGATATCTTGACAGCCGAAGCCGTCGTAAGAGTCAAAAATCAAGAGCTAGATATATTGAAAGGCGTCTTCATACCTTGTATGGCATATCTCATTCTTGTGGGATTAATCGGAATGTTATTCTTTGGAAGATAATTTATTTAACGGGATGTATATAAAAGTTAAAGTAGAAGCGGGAGCAAAGAAAGAGAAAATTCTTAAGAAATCTCCCAATACTTTTATTATTTCTGTAAAAGAAAAAGCAGAAAGAAATCTAGCAAATACCAGAATAAAAGAGATAATAGCCTCTATTTATGCGATAAATATAAAATCTGTGCGTATTATAAGTGGGCATCAAAGTCCTAGCAAAATACTTTCAATTAATATTCCAGAAAATTTGCTATAATATAAGTATTATCAATAATTTCTTTAAATATATGTCTATAAATATAAAAGCAACGAATATGGAATTGACAGGTGCTATTAGTGATTACGTTAATAAGAAAATAGAGTCAATAAGTAGATATGTTGGTGCTGATAAGGAAATGATTATTTATGTAGAAGTAGGGAAGACGACGAAGCACCACAAGCAAGGAGATTATTTTAAGGCAGAATTTGATGTGAGTGTAGATGGGGAGAAGTTCTTCACGGATTCTGAGAAAAGTGATTTATACAAAGCCATAGATGATGCTAAGGATGAAGTTATTAAAAAAATTAAAAATTATAAAAACAAGAAGGAGACTCTTTTCAAAAGAGGAGCAATAAGCGTCAAGAAAATGATTAAAGGAATTTCCAAGAGGAATCCCTTTACTTCCAAATACTAATTTTGTTTTAAGAAAGATTCATAATCTATCTCCTTTTTACTTTCCGGTATTATTTTTTCAATAATAAATTGATTATTTTCTAATTTAGCTTTGGTTATTTTGCACCTTATCTTTTTATTATGTTTAGTTGCAAAGAAGAATACCCCAGGCCAGCCAGAGTAAGCTCTGTATTTATTCCAATTCTCTTTAGCATTTTCTTCTAGATTGATTTCCCCATCTTCTTTTTTAATTTTCTTACAGAAGGTCGCTAGATTCTCATCTTGAGCTTTTGATTTAATTTCTTGGTTTACTATTTGGGGTAAAATATCACATAAGACATTTCCTCCTAGACTTATGAGAGTCTCACGTAATTCTTCTTTAGTATCATTTATACCTATATCTATTTTCTCTTCTCGTAATATTTGCCCACTGTCTAATTTATATTCCATCTGCTGAATACTTACCCCAGTAACTTCATCTCCATTTAATAGGCAAGCCTCAAGAGGAGATGCACCTCTGTATTTTGGAAGAAGGGAATAATGAACATTTATAGTTCCAAATTCAGGCTTTTTGATTAGTATTTCTGGGAGTATTTTCCCATAAGCCACAACTACAGAAAGTATCGGCCACAAGTCGGACTTGTGGCTAGGGAAAATATTATTTATAAATTCTTCATCAATTTTTTCAGGCTTTAAGCATTTTATATTATTCTCCTTAGCCCAAGTTGATACTGACGTTTCGTGCATTTCCAAGCCACGCCCCTTTTTTGCATCGGGAGAGGTCACAATCACTTCTGGTATATATCCTCTTTCTTTAAGTATTTGCAATGTCTTACTTGCGGCATAGGGTGTCCCAAAGAATATAAATTTTAGATTCTTTTTCTCTGTATTCATATACCACAGAGTATATCACACCTCCTCCACCTAGCAAGAACGGTTCTTGCTAGGTTTCGATATCACGATATCACCTTTTGATATTTCGTGAGACTATTCGCAATATTACTTGACCATGTGGTATAATTTATTTATGAATCAAGAACAAAATGTGAATAATGTTTCAGAGAAAATTATAACTAGTGAATCTGTTCAAGAAGTAGTTCCAGTTGAATTTATTAATGAAGTAGATAAAAAAACAAAAACAAAAATAAAGGAAATATTTAAAACAGGTATATCTATATTCTTGTTAATAATTTTATTTGTTGTCATCGTGATGCTTTTAACAAGTGGATTATCTGGATTAAAAGAAATGCTTCCTGTTTTTCTTTATACTATACCAATGCTTCTTTTTGTGTTTTTAGTAGCTGGTTTTATTAGTTATAATAGAAGAAATGATAATACTTTTACAGAAAAGGTTATTGCAATACAAAATCCATTAATATTTACAATTCTTAAAGGGGTTGGGATAAATTTTGATAAATCAAATCCTAAAGAATTTTATTTTTATTACAATTTACTTTTCGGTATATTTTTAATTATAGCAGGGGTTATTTCATTTTTTAATTCAAATAATTATAAGGTAGCTTTAATTCCATTTATTTTTGGCATAATAACAATTTTTTGGGGTTTTATAAAAAGGAAGTAATATATTTTATAGAACCTAGCAAGAACTACCTAGCAAGAACCGTTCTTGCTAGGTGCGTTTGAAATTGATATAATATAATTATGTTAAGGAAAGATCCATTTATAACAGGAGAATATTACCATATTTATAATAGGGGTATTGATAAGAGAGTAATTTTTAAAATCAAAGGAGATTATGAAAGATTTATTATGCTTCTTTATCTCGCAAACTCTGAAGAATCTTTTCGGATTGATAATCTTGTAAATAATCAAAATAAAAAATACTATGATATTTTAAAAATCAAAAAAGAAAAGAGTATTATCTCTATTGGTGCGTGGTGTTTGATGAACAATCACTTTCACATATTAGTTAGACAAGATGTTGATGGTGGTATAACTAAATTTATGAGAAAATTAGGAGTAGGATATTCAATGTTTTTTAATATAAAATATCAAAGAAAAGGAGCATTATTTGGAGGATTATTTAAAGCTAAATTAGTAGGGAATGATGATAATTATTTAAGACAATTATTTGCATATATTCATCTTAATTCATTAGAGATAGAATTTCCTGAGTGGGAAGATAATTTGAATAAGTCATCAGTAGATATGAAGAACTTTTTAGAATCATATAAATATTCTAGTTATCAAGATTATACAGGAGATGATAGAATAGAAAATAGTATTTTAAATAAAGATAATTTTCCAGATTATTTTCATAATAAACAATCTTTTAAGGAATTTGTTGAAAATTATTTTGAAACCCTAGAACCTCAAACCTAGCAAGAAAACCTAGCAAGAACCTAGCAAGAACCGTTCTTGCTAGGTTTATTCTTCATCTAAAAGCGTTTCGTGTATATCTTTTGCTTTGTCTGTGAAGAGTATTCCATCTAGATGATCTGTCTCGTGTTGAAAAATATGAGCGAGTAATCCATTTCCATCTTTGCTAAATTTCTTGCCATTTTCATCATAAGCTTCGACTGAGGCACGAGTGGCACGGCGGACTTTGCCATATAGAGGTCGGACAGAGAGGCATCCTTCGGATAGGAGCTTTCTATCTTTAGATATCTTCTTCAATATTGGATTGATAAAGACCATATCAGGGCGACGAGCTTTCTTGTAGAGATCGCCTTGCGTTGAGCCTTTTCCTCTAATGAAATCTTCATCGAAAATTCTTCCAGAGATTACAAAGATACGAAGTGATACTCCTATCTGTGGAGCAGCAATAGCTACACCATCATCTTGAGAATCTAAAGCCACCATCATATCTTGTACGATTTTTTGTATTTTCGGTTTGCTGATGAGAGCGAGAGGAACTTCCTTTGATATTTTGCGTAGGACTGGATCTTCACTTTGAACAATTTTAATCATATTTTTTATTTAAGATTTTTGATGTAATCAAGTAGATTTGGTAGCTTGACTGTATCTTGAGATCTATTGCTCATATCTCTAAAAATTACAGAATTTTCCATTGCTTCTTTCTGTCCAAAGATTATGGCGTATCGCATTCCAAGCTTTTCAGCTACGGCTAGCTGAGCACCTAGATTATCTTTAGAAATAGATTGAGCTATTGGCACTTTGCCTTTGCGGAGTATTTCTATGACATTTAATGATTTTAATTTAGCATCGAAACCAAGCTGGATGAAATATATCTTCGGCTTTTTTATAATGCGAGGAGTTAAATTGGAAAACCAAGGAGCTTCTACTACTCTATCTACTCCGATGGAGACACCGACAGCTCCGACATCTTTCTTAGAGCCTAATTGTTTGCCCAAGTAGTCATAGCGTCCTCCGCCAGCGATTGTTATTTTCTTGCTAGTCTCTTCATCCTCTATCATTATTTCAATAACAGTTCTAGTATAATAAGAAAGACCTCTGACTAGACATTTATTTATATTGTAGGGGATTTCCATTTTCTCAAGATATTCCAAGACTTCTTTGAAATGTTTTTTACATTCGGTACATAAATGCGAGAGAGTATCAGGAGCGTTTTGATTGAGCTCAATAGTTTTCTCTTCTTTTGAATCTAGAATTCTAAGCGGATTAGTTTTCAATCTTTCACGATCAATGGCGGGAAGGAGATGAATATTTTTCTTGTAATAAGCGACAAGCTCGCGGATATATCCATTACGACATTCTTTGTCACCAATGGAATTGATATCCACAGATAAATTCTTGGCACCAGCTTCTTCTAGTATTGTCCAAGTTGTTTTAATTACGAGAGCGTCTAAGATACTTTTCTCACTACCGATTACATCCATATCAAATTGATAGAATTGGCGATAGCGTCCTTTCTGTGGATTATCGTGTCTAAAAGTAGGTCCATAACTATAGAAGAGTAATGGCTGAGGTAGAGATTGCATTCCGTGTTCTATATAGCTACGCATAAGGCCGGCAGTATGCTCAGGGCGAAGAGCCAAGTGGTCACCGCCCTTTGTTTTCAAGGTGTACATTTCTTTATCTATAATATCTGTTCCTTCTCCGATAGAAGATGTGAAGACTCCTTCCTGTTCTACTATTGGCGTCTCTATTGGTTTGAAGCCATAATAGACAGCAATTTCTTGAGCTTTTTCGAAAAATCCTTGGAAGTGATAGTATTGTTCATCTATTATATCCCGCATCCCTTTTATAGATTGGAAAGGATCTTTATTTTTTTTATTTTGAGAATTCATTCTGTTTAAAATTTATTAATTATTATTTATTATTGATTATATTTCCCAGGCATATAAGACATCGTCTTAATAGGGAGAAGTCGCAAGAAAACTTTACCAATCATTAAATTCTTAGGAAGTATTCCCCAGAATCTAGAATCGGAGCTTCTGTTTCTATTGTCTCCCATTACAAAGTATTCGTTATCTTTTGTCTCATATGTAGAGCCGGTGAAGAATTTCTCATTGATGTATGGTTCTACCATTTTGAAACCATCTGGATGCTCTTTGTTTATAATTGTTACTTCTCCATTATTTACGATTATTTTCTCATTTGGTAAACCGATAACCCTTTTTATAAAAAACCTTTTTGTATCATTGGGATAACGAAAGACGACAACATCTCCTCTTTGGGCGTTACCTAAGATATAAGATATCTCATCTATTATTAAGTATTGACCATTGTCGAATGTAGGGTACATAGACTCGCCTGAGACTACGAATGGCTGTGCTATCCACATACGGATAGGTAAGACGATAATTAGAGCCACTACTGCAAATTTGAGTAAATCCCAACCATTTTCTAAAAATTCTTTCCATTTTGATTTAACAGGAACATTTAAACTTGTTTTATTTTCCATATAGTGGCTATTTTATCACATAATATCTATTGACAGAATATGTTTTAGTGTGGTGTGGTGTAAAATCAAAATTATTTTTTATGTTACAATAAAAAAATGATATTAACAGTAGGGCTGGGCAATCCAGGAAAAGAATATGAAAATACTCGGCACAATACTGGGCGAATGATTCTTCAAAATATTGCGAAGGCCAATGACTTTTTGGATTGGAAGGATGATATGAAATTAAAATCATTTAGAAGTAAAGGAGAGCTTGATGGCGAGAAAGTAGAATTTATTTTACCGAATACTTTTATGAATAATTCGGGGAATGTTGTAGCTCAGGTAATAGATGACAAAAAGAAATTGAAAAATCTAGTAGTAGTTTATGACGATATAGATTTACCGCTTGGTAGTCTAAAAATTTCTTTCAATCGTAGCTCAGGAGGGCATAATGGTTTGGAATCTGTGATAAAGAAAGTAAAATCTCGCGAGTTTGTTCGTATACGTATTGGGGTATCACCAGTCACACCAACAGGGAAAATTAAAAAGCCGAAAGGGGAGGAAGCAATACTTAAATTTTTGTTGGGGGCATATAAAGAAGATGAGTTGAAAGAAATAAAAAAGATTTCCAAAAAAGTTAGAGAAATAATCACAATACTTTCAGTTGAAGGGAAAGATAAAGCAATGACGTTGTATAATTAAAAAATCCCTCAGATGAGGGATTTTTTAATGGATACATTATTCTGCTTTTTTTGCTGTGTCGTCTAAGTGAACTAGAGTCATTCTCTGGTCTTTTGGTTCAAAGAGAGTTACTTGGAAGTTGTAAGTTTTACCAAGTTCTAAAGTCTTCTTTAATTTCTCTTCTGATCCGAAGCTTGAGTTATGGACAAGTCCTGCTACACCTTGCTTGATAGAGACGAGAGCTCCATGCTTGTTGAACTTGATGACGACTCCTGAGACGATATCGCCCTTTTTAAGTTTATTTTCAAATTCTTTCCAGGGATTTTCTTTCAAAGCTTTGATTGATAAAGAAATTTTCCCATCTTTGATATCAATTATCTTAGCTTTGATTTTCTCTCCCACTTTAAACATTGTTCTTGGATCATCTACCAAACCCCAATCAATCTCAGATATGTGGACAAGCCCTTCTAAGCCCTCCTCCACTTTTAAGAATACTCCGAAGTCTACGATACCAGCGACGACGCATTCAAGCTCATTGCCGACTTCATACTTACCGATAATTTCTTGACGTTCTTCTGGATTGTTATCTTTTTCGGAGAAGATTAGCTTGCCTTCTTTTGGAAGAGCTGAAATCATCACGACGTTGATACGTTTACCAACGAGCATTTTCAAAGCTTTCAAAATTTTGTCTTTATCGGAATCTTCTACGCGAGGATAGTGCTCACTCTTAAGCTGAGATGCAGGAAGAAATCCAGCAATACCTTGCCACTCTAGGATAAGTCCGCCTTTATTTGCTTCTTTGACTGTAAGCTCAAGAGCAACTTTGGATTTGATAGCTTTATCAGCTTCACTCCAAATGAGGGCTTGCTTTGCTTCTTTCAAAGATAATTCTATATAACCTTCATCATTATCAGTACCGACAACTTTGGCTTTTACAACATCACCGATATTTACTTTCTTAATTATATCTTTTGCATTTATAAATTCACGTCCATATATAATACCTGTTCCAAAAGGAGCGAGGTCAATATACACAGAAGATTTCTGAATAGAAATTACAGGACCTTCTACGAGGGCATCCACTTGTGGTGGAAGCTCGGCTTTATCAAGCATTTTACCGATACTTGAAAGTTCAATTTTTGCATGTTCTGCGATGCTTGAAACTACATCATCATTTGTTTTTGTCATAATTCTTATTTTGGAACTAAAAAAACCGCACTATTGCGGCACAGCTTGGATGTCTTTTGTTAAAAAAGCTTTAACAATAAGGGTTATATTCCAATCTGGCTGATAATCTAGTTACTATACTATAAAAGAAGATATTCTGCAAGAAAATAGTCTAAATAAGAGGACTTGTCATTATTTAAAATGACATAATTTACATATATATTATATAAGTAGTATAATAAACTATATGTTTAAATTTTTGCAGAAAAATTTAATTTCATCAAATAAAGGGTTTACTTTAATTGAACTTTTAGTTGTAATTGCAATTATTGGAATTTTATCAACAGTTGTGTTGTCTTTCTTACATGAGGCAAAAATAAAAGCTAATGATTCTAGAAGAAAGTCAGACTTTCGTCAAATGAGTATCGCCCTAGAATTATATTATGATACTCATGGTGGATATCCAGCAACTGGCACGACTTCTGCAATATCAGGAACTTATGCAAATACAAATCCAGCTTGGGATACTGGTTTAAATTCTTGGAACAATTTATTTTTGCCACTTGTTAATAGTGGTAGTATGTCTTATGTTCCTCGTGACCCGGTAAATGTTGCATCGGGAATGTTCCCTTGGAGCGGTAATCCTCCTGGACAATCTGTAAATAGACTTTATCACTATAGATCAAATGGAACTTTAGGTAGTTATAATGCAACTCATTACTTACTTTGCACTTGGCTTGAAAATACTTCTGATAAAAATAATTTGGGGCACATTGATGTAATAGATCCTTTTAGTCCCAATAATTATCTTCATGCAGATTATAATTATTCTATCTACAATTATTGCGTAGGAAAATAGATATTCTCACTTCCTTATTTTCCAAATATTTGCTATAATATACTTATGATTATCACATATCTAGGCAAACAATTTTTCAAGATTCAGCAGGGGAATTTGGTGGTGGCGGTTAATCCTATAAGCAAAGATTCCAAGGGAGAATTCAAAGGTGCACGCTTTGGTTCTGATATAGCTCTTTCTACAACTAATCATCCAGATTATAATGGCTTTGATATGGTCTCACACGGAGAGACAGTACCGTTTGAAGTTAAAGGTCCCGGAGACTATGAAGTCAAAGATATTTTCATAAAAGGAATAATGACAGAGACGATTCTAAATGAGAAAAAATATATCAATACTATTTATTCTCTTTCTATTGAGAATATCTCAATTTGTTTCTTGGGCTGTATGTCCAACAATAAAGTAACGGCAGAGGTTCGCGGAGACATAGGAAATCCTGATATTTTATTTGTACCTATTGGCAACCACGATTTACTAGATCCATCTGAAGCTTACAAACTAGCCGTATCTCTAGAACCAAAAATAATTATACCGATGGACTATGATGAGAAGACTTTGAAAGCATTCCTCAAAGAAGGAGGGCAAGATAAAATAGTAGGAGTAGATAAGCTCACAATCAAAGCCAAAGAATTAATTGGCCGTGAAGGAGAAATTATAGTATTATCAAATTAGTTATGAGAGCATATATAAAAAAGTTACAATCAAAAAGTGAAGAGACTCGCAAATTAATATTTGTCGCTGTTCTTATACTTTGTATGTCTTTCGTTTCTTTTATTTGGATTTATAATTTAGGAACTCGTTTTGGGAATGGAAAAGTAGCAGAGCAAACGAACAAAGACATCAAGCCATTCCAACTTTTCAAGAATTCATTATCGGATACATTTAAGAATATAGGAGCAAGTGTCGCAAATTCTCCATTTACAAATAAAAAAGAAGTTACCAGCCAGCCAGTTAATACAAAATTAGAGAAGAAGATAGATTTAATACCAGTAGAATATCCTAATCAATAATATGCCAAAAGAAAAAGAACCAGAAATTAAAAAAGAACATATAAATGTAGTGGGAGTTGATATCAGTCGCGAGATGAAAGATTCATTTATAGACTACGCGATGTCAGTCATTACTGATCGTGCTTTGCCAGATGTCCGTGATGGTCTTAAACCGGTGCATCGTCGTATTCTATATGCAATGAATGAAATGGGGCTTACTTCCTCTGCCAGATTTCGTAAAAGTGCAGCCGTAGTCGGAGATGTGCTCGGTAAATACCATCCTCACGGCGATGTAGCTGTCTATGATTCAATGGTAGGAATGGCGCAAGATTTCTCTTATAGATATCCACTTATTCATGGTCAAGGTAACTTTGGTTCTATCGATGGCGATGGAGCGGCGGCAATGCGTTATACGGAAGCTAAAATGTCAAAAATTTCATCTCTCTTACTCCTTGATTTAGAGAAAGAAACTGTTGATTTTCATCCGAACTATGATCAGACTCGTAAGGAGCCTGTAGTGCTTCCTACTGCTGTTCCAAATTTACTTCTAAATGGTACGCTCGGTATCGCTGTCGGTATGGCGACCAACATTCCTCCACACAATCTATCGGAAGTTATAGATGCGACACTGCACCTTATAGAGAACAAAGATGCTACGACTGAAGACTTGATGGAATTCGTCAAGGGTCCTGACTTTCCAACTGGGGGTATTGTTTACAACAAGACAGATTTACTTCATGCTTATTCTACTGGCCGTGGTGGAGTCGTTACTCGCGGTGAAGCTGAGATAGTGGAGCAGAAGTCTGGCACATTTCAGATTATTATCACTTCTATTCCTTATAGAGTAAATAAATCCAATTTAATAGAAGCTATTGCACTCCTTATCCAAGAGAAAAAGCTTGAAGGTATTAAGGGTCTTCGTGATGAATCTACCAAAGATATTCGTATCGCTATTGATTTGAAGTCCGGCGTAATTCCAGAGAAAGTTTTAAATTATATTTACAAGCATACTCAGCTTGAGCAATCTTTCAATTATAATATCGTAGCGCTTGTAGATGGCGTGCCTCAGACATTATCGCTCAAGAGTTTGCTCTCTTTATTTATAGATCACAGAGTTGTGATTGTTCGTCGTCGTACGGAGTTTGACTTAAGGAAAGCCAAAGAGCGCGAGCATATCCTTCTTGGACTTAAGAAAGCGCTTGATCACATTGATCGCGTCATCTCGCTCATTCGTGCTTCGAAAGATACAGCGACCGCCAAATTAAATTTGATGAAAGAATTTAAATTCTCTGACTTACAAGCGACAGCCATTTTAGAAATGAAGCTTCAGAAACTCGCAGGTCTTGAGCGAAAAAATGTAGAGCTTGAACTTAAAGAGAAGCAAGAACTTATCAAAGCTCTTGAAGCATTACTTGCCAGCCCAAAGAAGATGCTCAAAGTTATTGGAGATGAGCTCTCAGATATCAAAGAAAAGTATGCCGATGAGAGACGCACTCGCATTGTGAAAGGTGGAGTCAAATCTATCAATGAAGAAGATCTTATTCCTGAGAAAGAGTCAGTCCTTGTCTTCACCAAGGGTGGCTACGTCAAGCGTACTGATCCATCTGAATACAAGAATCAGAAACGTGGTGGAGTGGGCGTCATAGATATAGAAACGAAAGAAGAAGACTTTGTGACAATGCTCGTCTCAGCCAATACTCACAGCGAATTATTATTCTTTACAAATCTTGGCAAAGCTTATCAGATTAAAATGTATGATATTCCAGAAGGTAAACGTGCCACAAAAGGCAAATCCATAATGAACTTTATGGCTCTTACTGGCGATGAGAAGGTGACTTCTATTTTGCCGATAGATAAAGAAACCAAGAAGACTATAGAGCACTTGATGATGGTTACGAAAATGGGCGTGACGAAGAAAGTCTCAGCCGAAAGTTTCAAAGATGTACGCCGAAGTGGCTTATTGGCTATCAAGCTTGATAAGGATGATGAGCTTGAGGCGGTATTAGCTATTACAAAAGGTGACGACATAATGCTTGCCACGACCAATGGTCAGTCTATCAGATTCAAAGAAAGTGATGTCCGTGAGATGGGGCGTGGTGCAGGTGGAGTCCGTGCGATGAAGCTTGGGAAGGGAGATTTCATAGTAGGGGTAGATCGTATTCCTAAAGGTGAGACTGCTCTAGCTTTACTCACACTTTCTTCTAATGGTCTCGGCAAAAAGACAAATATCAAAGAATACAAAACTCAAAAGCGAAGTGGTTCTGGAATTAAAACCGCCAAAGTAACCCCAAAGACAGGCAAGCTCATCGTGGCTAAAATTGTCGGTGAAGAAAATGAAATTATTGCCGTCTCACAGAAAGGCCAAGTTATTCGCGTAGACTTGAAGTCCATTCCTACCTCCGGACGCCAGACTCAAGGCGTCACTATCATGAAACTTCACGCCGGCGACTCCATCGCATCTATTACTTGTTTATAAATGTGCTATAATATAATTATGTTTTCTAATCCAGAAAAAAATGTTGCTCAATTAGGATTACGAGAAGGTATGCGAGTCGCAGACTTTGGAGCTGGGACTGGGGCTTATGCTATTTCTGCTGGCAGGCACGTCGGGCATACAGGTCACGTCTATGCCATAGAAGTCCAGAAGAATCTAGTCAAGAAACTTGAAAATGAAATAAAAGAAAACGGTGTTTTAAATGTAGAATGTATCTGGGGCGATATAGAGAAAAAGGGTGGCACGAAGATAGCCGATCATTCTATGGATGCTGTCATTATTGCCAATGTCTTATTCCAAGCTGAGGACAAGCTCGGGCTTATAGATGAAGCCAAAAGAATTTTAAAAAATGATGGCAAAATTCTTTTCATAGAGTGGTTAGCATCTTTTAATAGCATGGGTCCATCAGGGGAAAGAGTAATAGAAAAAAGGGAGGCGATAGATTTATTCCTTAAGAGAGGTTTTAAATTTGCAGAAGAAATTACCACAAGTGAGCATCATTATGGTATAATTTTCACATATTAGTATGAATAATTTTCAAACAATCTTGGTTGCAATATTTTTAGCCTTCTTTGTTTTTGGAGTTTTGATATTCTCTGGAATTCTTAAAATTGGTGGGAGTAGTAGCGGGACCAATGCGATTTCTGGTAAGATTGTTATTTGGGGGACTTTGCCTAGTGCGCAAGTCTCATCACTAGTTGAAAGTATCGCTGGCTCCAATGCCCCCTTTACTGTGACTTATAAAGAACAGAAGAGTGATAGCTATGAACAGAACCTTATAGAAGCAATAGCAAAAGACTCTGCTCCTGATTTATTCATCCTGACTCCCGATATGATTCTAAAGAACAGTAATTTTATTTACAAAATTCCATACGCTAGCTTATCCGAGAAATCTTTCCGAACTTCATATATTGATGGAGCTGATATCTTGCTCGCGAATGATGGAGTGATAGGGTCTCCTTTACTAGTAGATCCATTAGTTTTATATTACAACAAAAATATGCTTTCCAATGAGGGGATTCTTTATCCTCCGACTTCTTGGGATGAATTATTTAATTTAGGTTCTAAATTGATAAAGAAAAAAAGTGATGGCACTATCACACAAAGTATGATAGCCTTCGGTCAGTATGATAATGTGAATCACTCCAAAGATATTCTCTCAATGCTTTTACTTGAAAGCGATAATTCTATAGTTGCGCGAACAAGTACCGGATATGCTCTAACGATTAAAGATACTCTGCCTAGTGGGGTTGCCCCATTTGAACAGATTGTAAATTTCTTCTTAGAATTCTCAAATCCTTCCAATGAATCTTATTCTTGGAATCGCTCAATGCCAAATTCTTTTGAAATGTTTTCAAGTGGAAAGCTTGCTTTTTATATAGGATATGCCAGTGAATTATTTAAAATACAATCCGTCAATCCAAATTTGAGTTTTGATGTTACTACTATCCCTCAGACAAAGGGGACCAGTATCAAACGCACGTATGGCAATATCTATACGTTAGTCGCCAATAAAAAGTCCATGAATTTAGCCTCTGCCCTAGGAGTCTCATCCCTTATAACTGCCCCTGATTTCCTTAAAGAGTTAGGCATTAGCACTTCAATACCTACAGCGACGAGGTCTTTGCTTAGAGATATGCCCAAAGACCCATATCTGGTCACTTTCTTTGACTCTGCTATTATCGCTCGTTCATGGCTTGATCCCGACAAAGAACAATCCGATTCTATTTTTAAAGAATTGATAGAGAATTCATTGTCCAACAAGCTTTCAGTAACAGATGCTATCAATAAAGCTTCCAGCCAGCTGGATCTTATTCTTAGAAATTATAATACAAAATAATTTATGAAAAAAAATATTGGAATTATATTTAGTTTAATACTGGTCATTATTTTTATAAGTAGTTTTATAAATGTGAATAAGGTTTTTGCTGCAGTGAAATGTGATGATTCTTCACTTCTAAATGCCAAAGTTACTCCCGTGATTACAAGCATTAGCCCGCTTTCTGCAAAGATAGGTGACGTCATTACTATTAAGGGTGAGAATTTCCAGCGTCTAGATTATGTAACATTTAATACGGTCCGAACTATTGTAGAAAGTTGTACGGCTACTGAAATCAAAGTTAAAGTGCCCGTTGGTGCTACAGATGGCAAGATTACAGTGATGAATTTTAGTAATTTGAGTACCGTCAGCTCTGACATTTTTAGAATCATTACCGCAGAGTATATTGTATTTCAATACGATATTACTTCTGTCACTATGACCTCTGTTTTATTGAAAGCTTCTGGTCTGATGACAAGTCAAGCTTATCAATTATCAGTGTATGATAGGACGGCGCAAGCTCCATTTAAAGTATGGACTATTAATTCAGCTTCTGATGGGACATTTCAATTTAAAGTAGAGGGTTTAACTGCAGGGCACTCTTATGACGCATCACTAGATTTAAATTTAGACGGTAATGTTACTCATAAACAAATTGGATTCGATACATTGATAGATAAAAATGCTCCTGTCACTCCTATCAATACTCCTACTCCCGTTATCCAAGATAATGGCAGTAAAATTGTCCCCACTTGTAATACTGGCGAGATAGACAAAGTGACTGGTCAATACAAGAATCCCTGTGATTTCAATTATTTTATGTTATTGCTAAATAATCTTATTAAATTCGTATTATTTACTATTGCGACTCCATTGGTAGCTCTTATCATAATGTATACTGCCTATTTATTCTTGACGGCTGGTGGGAGTGCAGGCCAGACAGAGAAAGCAAGGCATATACTCTTCAATGTAGTTATCGGATATATCGTGGCTCTCGCAGCTTGGCTTGTCGTGAATACTATTATGACAACTTTGCTTGATAAAAATGCAGAAATCAATACATTCTTAGACAAATCATCATTACAAAAGTAATTATTATTAACAAATTTTAATCCGCCGACGCAATAGCTATGGCGAGACAAAGTATGAAAAATTTAAAAAGAAAAAAGTATAGTATTTTGGGGAATATATTAAAATTAGGACCTATTTTAGTTTTAGGTTTTATACTATTGAGTCCTGTGGCGTTTGCTATTAAATGTAATGGGGTAGAAACAACAGCTACTACTTGTCCTGCAGGAGTCAAAGTTGATGCGGGGATCAAGAATCCGCTAGGAGAGAATCTAGATACGATTCCGAAATTCATAGAAGCCATTATCAATATCGTCCTCGTTGTGGGTATACCTATCCTTGCTCTGGCTATTATTTATGCTGGCTTCCTCTATGTGAAGGCTCAAGGGAATCCAAGTGAGCTTGAGATAGCGCACAGGACGCTCCTTTATACAGTTATCGGTGGAGCATTACTCTTAGGAGCCTATGTTATAGCCCAAGCGATCGGATCGACAGTCAAAGATATTACCAATGGTGCTTAATTTATTACTTGATTTATTAAATAGGTCGAAGAATTAAAAGTATAATATAAATTTATAAAATGAATACATTGATTGCATATGCAGCAGGGTCAAATTTGAACGGAGCAGTTAGTAGTTGTCCGGGAGTGGGAGAGATGAAGAGTCTGACGGATATTATCAACTTTATCACTTGTACATTGATGAATGCCGTTGTCCCTTTATTGGTGGCTTTGGCTGTCGTTGGCTTTGTCTACGGGATTATTAAATATTTCTTGAATCCTGACAATGAAGAGAAGCGTAAAGATGGGAAAAGTTTCATGTTCTGGGGTATTATCACTTTATTTGTGATGGTCAGTATTTGGGGATTGGTTGGAATTTTCTCTGGTACATTTGGGGTCAAGTCGGCTCTTCCAAGTCTTCCAGAAAAGATTCAGTAGATTGTGTATATTAAACATTGTTGTTATAATATACATATAGTATTGTACGTTTAGTTTTATCTCCTACGGTCGGTAGGATTTAACAAATTATTATAATTTATTATTAAAGTTTTTTATGAAAAAAATTATTGCATTAGGTTCTGTTTTGGCTTTCTCACCATTTGTTGTTTTTGCTGAATCAACAACTTTTGATACCATTCTTATTAGAATAAATCAACTTTTAGCTTATGTTCTTCCTTTGTTGATTACTGTCGCAGTTATCTACTTCGTCTGGGGTATAGTTCAGTTCATTATGTCTTCTGATGAAGAAGCTAAGAAAGGTGGCCGTGCGAAAATCATCAATGGGCTTATCGGTCTTTTTGTTATTGTGGCTTTCTGGGGAATTATAGGTATCGTTATGAATACTTTCGGAGTAGGTAATGCATCAGGTAGACAGATCGTTCCTTGTACTCCTACTTACACTCCTTCTGGTCAATTATTGCCTTGTTAATATTATTATGAATTTTCAAATCATTCCAGTTGCAGAAGCAAATGTTGTCAGTCTTATGGCAAGTATCAATAGGGTTATCATCAATCCTCTTATTACTTTCCTATTTGCTTTGGCTATCATATACTTTATATATGGACTTGCGAAATATTTATTGTCTCCGGATAATGAAGAGATAAGGAAGACTAGCAAGCAACATATGCTTTGGGGAGTAGTCGGAATGTTTATTATGGTGGCTGTCTTTGGAATTATGAATATCTTACTTACTACATTGGGCACGAAAGGTATCAAGATTCAAAACGGCGACTATACAGTTGGAAATTTACAGTAATACAAAAGCATATAGCATGTAACACATAGCATATAGCACAAAACACAAAAGCACCGCGACTACGTCGCGGTGCTTTTGATTGAGTATTTCTAAAACACTAGTTTATTCCTTTGGGGCACAAGTACAAGGCTCATTTCCACATACAGGACATTTCTCCTTTGCTTCACAAGTACATGGCATATTGCCACATACTGGGCATTTTGTATCATCCATATTATTAATTAATTTAATGATAATTACGTGGCAAGATAAATAGACTAATTAGTATCTACCATATGTTTAATTATAAACTAAAAGAAGAAGGAAAGATATGGGGCAACCGAGGTACTCATCTCGTACAGGGTGTTGCTAAAAGAAGGAATTTGGAGTAAGGTAAAGAAAAAAAGTTCCAATATTCATCTCAATTCTTTGTTGCTATGTGGAAAAAAAATTTGACAAGAGGAATTATTCTAGGAGTAGTTTCCTTCATTTTGTTTTGTTGTTGTCGTCTGGCAAATAATTATGGAGTTGTGGTTGATGGTTTAGATTTAAAAGCCACTGAAACTCTCGGGGCCTTTGGGATAGCAATCTCCCTAGGGATTATTGCCATTGCGATATTTTCCCGCCGCCTCCCCCAAAAATGAGGGGATGAAAGTTTAAAAAAATTCTGTAGCGTTGATTGCAGAATTTTTTTTATTTTAAAATTTGATTTTTCATATAAAAATGTTATACTATTTGAGTTATATTTTGGCCTTATCGTCTAACGGTTAGGACATCGGCTTTTCAAGCCGGTAATCCGGGTTCGATTCCCGGTAGGGTCACAAATTAAAAACCTCTCGAAAGAGGGTGTTTTTAATTTGTGACCCTAAGCGAGATATCTGCATATCTCGCGTCCGGGAAGCGAAAGACTTTTCGTTCTCTGTTGCTAAACAGAGCGAAAAGTACCTGACGATGTAATCGTCGATAAGTGTACTCACGGTCCCGGTGAAATTTATTAGCAACTTTATTGCCTTTATTTTCTCATAGTTGTACTATTAAAATAAACTTAAAATTGTAGAAATTATGAGAACTAAATTTTGGACAGAATATGACCTAGAGGTTCACGCAATTGTTGAGAGAATAAAAAAAGCTATTAGGATAGCTAAATTCAAAAAAGCTCGAAAAAAGGTAGCAAAAAGAAATGCTACTAAGTCTAAATAAAACCCTGCATATAATTATTAAATATGTGGGCGTTTTTATTTTTAAAATGATATAGTTTTATGGTACAATAATAATATGCAAAAGAAACAAATTGCCTTGATAGTCCTTGATGGCTGGGGGTATAGAGAAGATACGAAAGATAATGCCATAGCAGAAGCCAAGAAGCCTATTTGGGATAATATATGGGCGAAGTATCCGCATACTATTTTGGAGGCCTCAGGGCTCTCTGTGGGGGTACCATATGGTCAGATGGGTAATAGTGAAGTAGGTCATATGACGATAGGAGCAGGGCGTCCACTTGATCAGGATTTAGTCAGAATTGATAAAGCGATAGAAACAGGTGAATTCAAGAATAATCCCACTTTTAAACTTTTGTTTGAGCATATTGTGAAGAATAATTCCACTCTTCATACTGCTGGGCTTGTCTCAGACGGAGGAGTGCATAGCCATATAACGCACCTTTTTGCATTTCTTCAAATGGCGAAGGATTATGGGATTAAGAAAATTGCCATTCATATTATCACCGATGGGCGTGATGTCCCACCCCAATCTGGTGTAGGTTATATAAAACAGCTTGAAGATTTTATAGAGAAGTTGGGCATTGGCGAGATAGCTTCTGTCTCTGGGCGTCTTTATGCAATGGATAGAGACAAGAGATGGGAACGCTTGGACAAAGCAGAAGAAGTAATATTTGATGGCAAGGGAAGAATGTGTGACATAAAGCCATCCATCTTTCTAAAGAATTTATATAAAGAGGGTCTCTCGTCTGATGAATCATTAGAGCCATTTGTTTGCAAAAATAAAGAAGGGGGTACATATACTTTAAATAAAAATGATGGATTTTTCTTGTTTAATTTCCGAGCTGATCGTATGCGAATGATTACCGAGAAATTAATGGAGAAGTCGAGGACAGAGAATATTCTCCTAGTCACAATGACCGATTATGGCAAAGAATATAATTGTCCTATTATTTTCCAACCAATAAAGGTAAATGACACGTTGGGGAAAGTTATAAGTGAAAATGGTCTCACACAAGCTCATATCGCCGAGACGGAGAAATTTGCTCATGCTACCTATTTCCTTAATTGCGGAGAAGAGAAACCATATCAAAATGAAGAAGATATACTAGTGCAAAGTCCCAAAGGGGTACTTACTTACAATCTAGCACCCAAGATGTCAGCCGAGGGAGTAGCAGAGAAAGCAATAGAGCAAATACAGAAAGGAACGGATTTCATATTTATAAATTTTGCTAATGCCGATATGGTAGGACATACCGCAGATGTGAAAGCAATAATAACAGGAATAGAAGAAGTAGATAAAGAATTGGGCAGAGTCTTAGAAGCTCTGAATATAAATAATGGGGTGGCTTGCATCACAGCCGATCACGGGAACGCAGAGATAAACATAGATCAGAAGACAGGAGAGAGGCATACTTCGCACACGACTGATCCAGTGCCATTTATTCTGACGAATATGACAGGGACTTTACATAAGGGTACATTGGCGGACGTGGCTCCGAGTATACTTAAAATTTTAGATATTAAAAAGCCAGAAGAAATGACAGGGGAGAGTCTAATGGATAATTAATAATTAATAATTTAGACCTTGATAATTCGAGGGTTTTTGTTTATAATCAGAAGGTTAATATTTGGGAAGCGTGGCTGAGAGGTTGAAGGCATCACTTTCGAAAAGTGACATGCGGGAAACCGTATCGTGAGTTCGAATCTCACCGCTTCCGCCCGTTTTTTAATTTTTTGCGCGGTTAGCTCAGTTGGTAGAGCGACCCCTTGACGTGGGGTAGGCCGGGGGTTCAAATCCCTCACCGCGCACAAAATCTGGGAGATTTTGTGCGAGCCGGAGGCTGTCGAGCCGAGGCGGGGTCGCATAAATTTTCAGCAGAAAATTATAAGTGACCACATTTAATATGAAAAATACACAAATCATAATTTTAGCAGCAGGTCATGGTAAACGAATGCAATCAGAATTACCAAAAGCTTTAACTCTTCTTCATGGTAAATCTTTTATTAATCATTTGCTTGATTCAGTAAAAGAATCAGGTGTCTGTCCTAATCCAATAATAGTTATTGGGCAAAAGGGGGATATGATTCGAAGTGTTTTAGGTGATGATTACACATATGCGGTACAAGCAGAACAGCTTGGTACAGGGCACGCTGTTATGTCAGCAGAAAATGAAGCTAAGGGGGCGGATACCGTTCTCGTTCTTTATGCTGATCATCCACTAATAACTTCATCTACTATTAGAAATTTAGTAAATTCACACATAAAATCAAATTCAGTATTAACAATGGCGACAGCTACAGTAGATGATTTTTATGATTGGAGAGAAGCTTTTTTAAATTTTGGAAGATTTGTAAGAGATGAAAATAATAATATTATAAAAATAGTTGAAGTGAAAGATGCCACAGAAGAAGAAAAAGAAATTAAAGAAGTAAACCCAGCTTATATGTGCTTTGATGCTACTTGGATGTGGAGTCATTTACATTTACTTAAGAATAATAATACTCAGAATGAATATTATCTTACCGACTTAGTTGGTATGGCTTTTGATGAACATAAAAAAATAGAGTCAATATCTATAGATCCCAAAGAAGCTCTTGGAGTGAATACCAAAGAGCAACTTGAACAAATACATAAAATTTAAGATTAAACTATTTATTCTTCTGTATCCAAATATAAATATCTTCTAGTGCTTTGACGGCGTCGCCGACGGCGATGTTGTTCTGATGATACTGTCCATTGGTGCAGTCTCCAGCTGCCCAGATGCCTTCTGTACTAGACATTTGAGACATAGGGTCTACGATAATCTTATCAAATTCATCTATATTTACTATATCTTTTACAAAATTGGTATTGGGGATTTGACCTATCTCTATGAATATCCCTGTAGAATTGAGTGTGTGCTCTTCGCCAGTTATTTTGTCTGTATAGGTAAGAGAGCTTACGAATTGTTCGCCATCTACTCTCGTGATATTTGCATTTTTAATTGCTTTGAATTTTGGATTTTCAAGTAATTTTTCTACAGTGATTTCGTCGGCTCGGAATTTATCGCTTCTGTGTATAAGAGTGACGCTCTTACAATATGCTAGAAGCTGGGCAGATGTTTCAAAAGCAGCATTACCGCCACCTATCACAAGCACATCTTGTCCTTCATATAAAGGTCCATCACAGGAAGCACAGTAGGTAATCCCTTTGTGCTCATATTTGTCTGCATTTATTGCTTCTAACTTTCGTCTACTACTGCCAGTTGATATGAGTAAGGCTTTTGTAGTGTATTCTTTACCAGATTCAGATTTAATAGTAATTATTTTGTCATTTTTAGTAACAGAAATTATTTTCTCTCCATCGATAATATCTAAATACGGTCCTTTGTAATAAAGGACATGCTTTTTCAAATTCGTTGCTAAATCCTGACCCGAAATTTCAGGTGTACCAATCCAATTATAAATAAGCTCTGAGACTATGGATTGGCCTCCGAATTCATTGGTGATAATAGCAGTTTTAAGTTGTTTGCGGGCAGAATAGACAGCAGCTCCTGATCCAGCCGGCCCTCCACCTAATATTATTAAATCGTACATACTGGCTATTTTAACATAATTTAAAAAATCCCCTAATGGGGATTTTTTAAAAATTCTATTTCTTATTTCTTCTCAAAAACGCAGGCACTGTACTCCAATCATCAGTATCATCTATGAATAGATCATCTTCTGCTTTTTCTGTTTTATCTTTATCATTTTTCTTGATGTAATCAGAAGAAGAATCTTTACCATTGACCGCTTGTAGAATCTCTTCTTTGGTAGAAGAATTTACTGTTGGCTCATTGGCCTTTTGATGAATCTGGAATAGTGAACGCTTCGGCATATCAGTAGGGAAGCCAGTCGCGATGACTGTCACTTTCATTTCGCCTTTCTTGAGCTTGTCGTCGCTAATAGTTCCAAATATTACTTTGGCTTCTTTATCGATAGACTCAGTGATTATCTTAGCGGCTTCTTGGATTTCGTGGATAGTGAGATCATCTCCTCCTGAGATAGCAAAGAGAACTCCTTTTGCTCCAGAAATAGAAAGATCTAGAAGTGGGGAATTGATAGCTTGTAAGGCAGCCTTCTCAGCTCTACCTTCTCCAGCGGCAATTCCTACTCCCATAAGAGCACTTCCTGCATCGGACATTACAGCTTTGATATCTGCGAAGTCTACGTTGATCATTCCAGGGGTGGTGATAAGTTCAGAGATACCTTCTACGGCTTGCTTCAACACTTCATCACAAAGTTCGAAGGCTTGTCTGAATCCGACATCTTTACCAGAAATAACTATAAGTCTATCATTTGGAATTACAAGAATTGCATCAACTTCACGTTCAAGCTCGGAGAGTCCAGCTTCGGCTATCTTCATTCTTTGATTTCCTTCAAATGAAAATGGTTTAGTGACAACGGCGACAGTAAGAATTCCTTGCTCTTTGGCAGCTTGAGCGACGATAGGAGCAGCTCCTGTACCAGTACCTCCTCCCATACCGCAAGCGATAAATACCATATCAGCTCCTTTGATAACATCTTGAATCTCAGCTTTTGTTTCTTCGGCGGCACGCTTTCCAATTTCTGGATTCATTCCAGCTCCGAGACCTTTAGTTAAATTTTTACCAAGGTGGACCTTCTTTTCAGCGAGTGAGTTATGCAAATCCTGAGTATCAGTATTCATAACTATGAATTCCACTCCTTTTACTTTTGAGGCTATCATATGATTGAGGGCATTTTTCCCTGAACCACCAATACCGATAACCTTAATTCTAGCGAATGATTCTATGTCTGGGTTTATTTTAGGCATAATATTTTATAGCATTATAATTAATAATAATTTTTACTGTGTATATAATACCAGATATTTATAAAAAGGGAACATTTGACGCAATGTCTCATTTGTTTCCTAATTTAAATATATTAAGGTAAAAGTTGCGAGAAAATTGATTTGAAAAATCCTTTGGCTTGCCTCATACTATCTCCGATAGAATTTTCTATGCTGTGATTTATTATTTGTGGAGAATATAATGCAAGTCCGAAGGCTCCATACCAAGTCGGATCTTTTATTTTTAATTTATTATTGATAGTCCCATCGGCTGGTCCTACTTTGGCCGGAAGGTTTAATTGTTTACGAGCAATTTCTTCGATACGGAGAATGTTGGCTCCTCCACCTGTGATGATTACTCCAGCTGGAAGAAGTTCGTTGCGTTTGATTCTTTTCAAATGATTCTCGACTAATTCAAATATGTCACCTAGTCTTGCTTCGATAATTTCATCAACTTTTTTCTTTGGATAATCTCCGCCGAGGACACTTCCTAGCTTTACACTTTCGGCTTCATCTAATCCTATTTTGAAACCGAGAGCGACGTCTTTGGTAATATCCATACTGCCGAGAGAATAGACTTGCAGAGATATAAGCAGATTATTTTCAAAGACTGATAAGGAGACAGTTTCAGCTCCAATATCTATAAGCGCGCACCCAGCTGTCTTCTGCTTGGTATTGAGTAATATTCCAGATAATGCGACGGGCGTGGCTAGTACATCTATGGCTTCTATGTTGGCGAGCCCTAATACAGTGATGAGATCATCTATGTTTTGTTTCAAGCAAGTAACGAATAGAGTTTTCACTTCAAGCTTAATGCCATGCATTCCTTCTGGTCGTCCGTGGATAATTTTACCGTCAAGTTTGTATTCAACTGGGATGATGTGTATGATTTTCTTATTTAAAATTTCTAGATTCTCTTCGCTCATTGCTAATGCTTTAGAGATATCTAGCTCGGTTATCTCTTGATCAGCACGAGAAATGATAACGGAGCCTGTAGAGATAGAAGAGCTTAGACTTATGCCACTTATAGAAATGCAAGCTTTACGAATCTTGAAACCAAGTGACGTTTCCGCTTGCTTGACTGCTTTCTTGAGTGCGTCGGCTACTTGGTCTATGTTTGTGATATAGCCCAATCTCATCCCTGTCGTTTCGGCCGAGCCAGTCGCCAATAAAGAGGGAGCTTTCGTTTCCTTGTCATAACCCACGACTACTACCTTAATAGTGTGAGTCCCTATATCTATACCAACATTTATATTATTTTTAATTGCCATAAAAAGCTAAGAAAACATTTTTAGAAATTTCTTTTCTTGTCTTTCCATTATAGCACTATGATCGTATCCTTTCAAATGCAAAGCCCCGTGTATAAACAGATATTTAAGAAATTTGGGGTAAATCATATCAAAAAGTGGAGCATCTTTCTTAACTTTTGATAAATCAAATGTTATTTGCCCCGAAGTCTTTGTCAAAGGGAAAGATAAAATATTGGTTGTTTTATCTATGTTTCTGTAGATTTTATTTATCTCTTTCTGTTTTTTGGATGTCAAGAACACTACTTCTAGATCATATTTTTTACCTAGGATAGCATTTTTAATAAAGACAAAAGGCAAGCGTGGTAGCTTGCCTTTTGTAAGATTTACAATAGTGGAAAATTCTTTCTCTATCATACTCATAATTTATATTTATTAACGATGTCCACGCTTGGTCTGTATAGGAGCCTTACCGAGCTTTTGTAATTTGAGAAGAGTCTTTCGGCGATTGATTTTCTTTAAGGTTGCTATCTTTACTTTGACTTTTGAGGGAGCTCTCTCGTTGTAACGCTTACTTTTAACTTTTTGAATAATTCCAGATTCTAAAACCTTACGACTAAATCTACGAATTAGATTCATATTGTTCTCGTTTGTATTCTTTTTTACCTCAATTACTGTAATCATATATGGGGTTTATATTAGCATATGTTTTTATTTATAGCAAATCTTCGGGGTCTACGTTTATAGAGAATGATGGGGAGAGATGATGGAGATTCTCCGAGAGGTGTGTGCTTAAAGTATTCTTGTCATCTATCGGTAATGGCCAGAGAGTAGGATCTATCTTGATGATTGTATTGGTAATGTATTCACCTTTCACTTTCCCTATAAAGGCACTGAATATCTGTGGCTCATATCCTCCTAGATATCTATCTATGAAAGAGCGGGCTTTCTCTGTATCTGTGGCAGATCCTGCGAAAGTTATTTTTATAAGTCGTTTAAATGGTGGATAGCCAAACTGTTTCCTTTCTTTCAAATCTTCGCGATAGAGGGGTAGGACATTGCCATTTAGAATATGCTCCAAGATTCCATTCTCTGGGATACGAGTCTGGATTACGAGATTACGTTTCGTTATCTCATGGAGCTTTTCCATTATGTGTAGAATCTTTTGTGTAATATTGAAACTTGGAATAGAGAGAAGTCCATCGAGCGAAATGATAGCACTATGTATAACCCCCGTATTTAAATAAGAGAAAACCATCTCAGTTCCTATGAGAATGCTTCCAGGATTTTTATAGAATAAGGTTATTGCTTCTTTAGCTTCTTTATCTGTACCAATTGTCTCTTTATCCATCTGGATTATTTTTGTATTTGGATAAAGTTTCGAAACCTCTTCATATACTCTGTCAGTACCAATACCAAGCGGGGTAAGATTCCAACTAGAACAAATAGCACATCTTACTTCGGTATTTTCTTTGTGTCCGCATTTGTTGCACATAAATATACGCGAATTTACTATCTTCGTAGCATTACGTTGCTTGGATCCATACAAGACTACGGGGGTAGAGCAATTAGGGCAGAGAAGTGTATTCCCACAATCGTGGCAGACTGTCACCCCAGCAAGTCCTTTACGTATAGTAAACAATAATACAGATTCATTGTGTTCTATTGCGTAAGAGATCATCTTTTTTGTTGTCTCTGATAAGACAGTGAAAGTCTTTGAACCTTTTTCATCTATTTCTTCCTTCATATCTACGACCATTTGCCTTTCAGCTTGTGGTAAACGAAATAAGGGAGAGGCGACTTCGCCAAGCTCGCCTTCATCGTGCCTATAAAGTGTATCTGGGCGGAGAAGCGTATCACCGAAAATTAGTTTAACTTTATTTATAGAAGAAAGTATTTCAGCAAAAGTTCTGATATCAATGAAAGGTCTAGCATATTGTTTGTAAGCGTCGGAATTCTCATGTTCTATGATGATAGTTTTAATATCGTCTCTCGGGATTGACAAGAACATTCCAGTTCCGATGATAAGTATCGGATGAGGTTCATTGATGCAAGAGTTGTAGCTACTAATGAGAGTTTTCTTATTTAAATCTCCATGGAAAGAGAAGACGTATTGGCTAATACCTTTCGTGAGCTCGTTCTTGAATTGTTCTGTATCATAATGAGTCGGGACGCAGATGAAGACGGATTCTTTCTTAGCAAAGGCTTCTCTTATGAGTGTCCTATACCAGCTCATACGATCAGGTGTCAGAGCTTGGAATATTAATTTTTCTTGTTTGATATTTTTTAGTTCTATTTTTTCATTAATATTTTCTTCTGGACTTATTTCTATGGAGTCTTCCTTTCCGCCTTTTCGGCGGACCGCCGATAAGGCGGTTAAATTTTCTAAAAAAGCACTAGGAAGAAGCGCTTTAATAATAGTACCAGTATTGCTCACTGTATAATCTTTCATTTTTTCACAAGCACTAAAAAAGGCAGACGAGAAAGGGGAATGACCTTTCACCCCGATTATCTTTTTTAATTGAAAATCAGCCTTTTTTAAGTCAAATTTTAAATTACGAGCGTCTTCTACGTTTATTACAATTGCATCTACGGTTTTAGATTTGATAGGGATAGAGACGATACTTCCAAGCGGAATATCTTGTGGCGAAAAGTAAGAGAGGTTTTCCTTTTGGAATCCTTTTTGTATTGGAATGACTGTGACTATATACATACTAATATGTTAGCATAAATTCATATATTTTAAACATTGTGTTTTTATGTTATAGTGCTATTACTAATAAACATATGGCTATATTTTCTAAAAAATTAGGGATTGATTTAGGGACTGCGAACACTCTCGTGTATTTGCCTGGGAAGGGTGTCGTCCTGAATGAGCCTTCTGTTGTCGCTGTCTCTGAGCAAGACAATACAATTCTGGCTATAGGTATTGAGGCCAAAGAAATGATAGGCAAGACTCCTGAAAGTATCATTGTCTATCGTCCAATGAAAGATGGCGTGATAGCTGACTATAGAGTAACCGAAGCAATGCTTCGTTATTTCATAACTAAAACTTTAGGCAAATATAATTTATTCAAACCAGATGTGATGGTCTCGGTCCCTGCCGGTATTACTTCTACAGAGCGTCGTGCGGTAGTAGAAGCAGCAGTGAAAGCAGGAGCTTCAAATGCTTACGTTGTGAAGGAGCCTATCTTGGCAGCTATCGGAGCAGGTATACCGATACACGAATCAAAAGGACATATGATAATGGATATCGGTGGAGGTACGACTGACGTCGCAGTGATTGCTCTTGGCGGTATTGTGGCTTCTACTTCAGTCAAATGTGCTGGAGATAAGATAGACCTCGCGATTGCAGACTATATAAAGAAGACTTTCAACCTAGCTATTGGTGATAGAACTGCTGAAGCCATAAAGATAAAGATAGGTGCCGCTATACCACTCGAAGAAGAACTGACTATTACTATCAAAGGGCGAGACTTTATCCAAGGTCTTCCACGCACAGCTCAGATATCTACCAATGAAATAGTGCGAGCGATAGATAAAGAATTACGTACAATGATAGGAGCTATCAAGGAAGTCCTATCCCTTACTCCACCTGAACTTTCAGCCGATATTATTGATGATGGAATTATTATGACAGGGGGGTCTTCTCAATTACGTAATTTATCTGAGCTTGTTTATAGACGTACAGGAGTGAAAGCCAGAGTAGCTGAGGATCCACTTCTCTGTGTTGTGAAAGGAACAGGAGAAGCATTGAACCATTTAGAAACTTACAAGAAAACAATTTTAAGTAAAAGATAAAAATGAAATTTATAAAAAATAAAAAGACATTAAAAATAATATTAATTGTTATTGTGTGTGGCTTTGCTCTTTTGGGAATAGTTTTTTCTGGTGTTTTTGTAGCTATGCGACTTCACCTGACAGATGTGAAAGGTAGTATTGATTCTCGTAATGCCTTTTTCAATAATGCCAGTAAAAAGGAGGCGATTTTGCCAATTTTTAAAAAAACTACGACAGCCACCAATTTCAACAAATTAGACCCTAGAGTAGAATGCAAAGTTATGACGATTACTTCTATCTTGCCAGAGAATGGCGAGAGGATACTAGATGCATACATCACAACCAAGTCGCAAATCGTAGCCGAGAAAATGATAAATGCAATTCTACTTGTCACCGAGAATAATAATTCATTCTTAAAAGATAAAGTGGCTAGTTGTGATAGCATTGGACAGAATATATTTTCTTTAGGGGACAATCCTTCGGCTCAGAGTATTTTCTCTTGGATGTCTTCTCCTGAGTGGATGACCTTAAGAGATGCTTTGGTGAAAGATAAAGATGTGATACTGCAAGCAAGTAAGGACTCGGGTGTACCTTCTAGAATCATAGTCTCGACTGTTATCTCGGAGCAATTTAGATTCTTTACGGCCAATCGTGAATCATTCAAGAAATATTTTGAACCATTGAAAGTTCTCGGTAATGGTACGAAATTTTCTTATGGAGTAGCAGGTGTTAAATTTGAAACGGCTAAAATTATTGAAAGTAATTTGAAAGATAGCCAAAGTCCATTTTATCTAGGGGCTAATTATGAAAATATTTTTAATTATGGAGATGCCAATCCTGATACAGAATTGATGAATAGATTAGCAGATGATAAGAATCATTATTATTCTTATATGTATACGGCTGTATTTTTAAAGGAAATAATGCATCAGTGGGAGACGGCAGGCTTCCTTATCAACGATCGTCCAGAAGTTCTCGCTACTTTATTCAATTTAGGGTTCAATAAATCAATACCAAAAGAGAATCCAGAAGTTGGAGGCTCCACTATTACTATTAGTGATAGAGATTATACTTTCGGAGGTCTTTCTTATGAATTCTATTATTCAGGCGAGCTTTCCGAATATTTCCCATTTGAGGTACAATAGTGTATATGGATTTTAGTCAATTATTCCCACAGAATTTGTATCATAGTTATGTTGTAGAGGGTAATCCAGAAGAGATTGTCTATCTTTTGCGTATATATTTAGAAGAACGAGGTGATATAAATAAAAGAAGCCCAGATGTATTGCTTAATCTCTATGATGCATTTAATATAGAAGATGGACACAATATTAAGGATTGGCACAAGAATAAAGGGGTAGATGGCAAGAAGAAAGTTTGCATTATTGGAGCCAAATTTATCAATCGTGAAGCTGAGCAAAGTCTGCTTAAAATAATAGAAGAGCCTATGGACGATACGCACTTCTTCATTGTTGTGCCTGATGCATCATTACTTGCCGAGACGATACTTTCACGAGTGCATCTGATAAAGAATTTAAAAAGAGATAATAATTTTGAGAATAAAATAGGTGGGGAGTTTGTGAAAATGAATCCAAAAGAAAGAATCGAAAAAGTGGCAGAAATAATAAAAGAATTTAAAGATAATGAGAATAGTGGAGGGCTTCGGTATTATGCTATCTCGCTCGTGAATGGTATCGAGAGGAGAGTGTATGAAAAGTGGAAGAAAGATCTGAATAATGAAGATTTGAAATTTATTCTAGAAGAACTTAAAAATTGCCGAGGTTTTCTAAGCATCCCCGGCGCATCGGTCAAAATGATTTTGGAGCATATAGCTCTTGTGATATAATTAAAGTAATTAAGAATTAAGAATTAAGAATTAAGAATTAAGAATTAAAATAAATTATGGCATACAATACAACAAGTTTTAAAACACAATTAAAAACAGTAGAAGAGTGGCTAGGGAAAGAGTATGGGTCTGTTCATACAGGTAGAGCAACTCCTATGATACTGGACTCTATAAATGTCGAGAGTTATGGCACATACATGCCGATTAAGAATGTCGCAAGTGTCTCTATAGAGGATTCAAAGACTCTTAGAATAGCCCCTTGGGACAAAAGTCAGATTAAGGGAATAGAAAGTGCTATCCAAGCTGCGAACCTTGGACTTTCAGTCGTGTCAGATAGTGATGGTGTGCGCGCTATCTTCCCAATGCTTACAACAGAGAATCGATCAAAGCTTGTGAAAATTTTGAAAGAGAAGTTAGAAGATGCCCGCATAAGTGTCAGAAAAGAAAGACAAACTGAAATAGACACAACCAACGAATTACCAGAAGACGAAGCCAAGAGAGCCAAAGATGATATACAGAAGTGCGTAGATGAAGCGAACCAAAACCTTGAAGCAATTTTCGCCAAAAAAGAAACCGACCTGATGAATAACTAAAATTAAAACTCCCGATATGTTTCGGGAGTTTTAATTTTATCTAAATATTAAAATATGGTATGATACTCTCATGTCAATTATAATTTTTATTGTTATTTTATTAGTTCTTGTGGTGTCGCATGAATTTGGGCACTTTATTGTTGCCAAGAAGTCGGGGATACGAGTGGATGAATTCTCTTTTGGATTTCCACCTAAAATTTGGGGGAAGAAAATAGGTGAGACGACTTACAATCTAAATGCTTTGCCGTTTGGTGGCTATGTGAAAATTTATGGAGAGAATCTCGACGAAGCTGACTTTCTAGAAGTTGGATTTTTAGATAAAGATAAAACACCAGAAAAAGTAGAGGCAGAAAGTAGAAGTTTGGCTTATAAGCCAAAATATATTCAAGCACTTGTTTTGGTAGCCGGAGTAGTTATGAATTTCCTAGTTGCGTGGCTTTTGCTTTCTGTCGGATTTATGTCAGGACTTCCTTCATCTGTTGGTATGGCACCAAAAGGAGCTCTTGTAGAGAATCAAGCTTTGACTGTTACAAGTGTCTTGGCTAATTCCCCGGCCGAAATTAGTGGAATTAAAATAGGAGATAAGATACTCTCACTAGATACACCTACAGATTCTACGAAACTTTCATCATCAAATTTCGGAGCAGAAAGTGTCCAGACTTTTGTGAAAAATCATAATGGGCAAGAAATAAATGTCTCGCTCGTACGTGGCAAAGAACCCATAGATATTAAAGTTACGCCAAAAATAAATAAGACAGGCGACAGTGTGATGATTGGTATTTCTATGGATACGATAGGTACTCTTAAACTTCCAATCCATAAAGCAGTTTGGGAAGGATTGAAGCTCACTTCTGATTTGACTGTTGGTACGGCTGTCGGATTCTATAAATTAATTAGTAATGCAGTTATAGGTAAGGGCGATATGTCGGCTGTGACAGGTCCGATAGGAATAGTGGGAGCAGTCGGTGACGCAGCGAAATTTGGATTCATTTATTTGCTTTCATTTACCGCACTTATATCTGTAAACTTAGCCGTTATAAATTTATTGCCATTTCCAGCACTTGATGGAGGGCGACTCTTATTCTTATTGATTGAGAAAATTAAAGGTTCAAGAATAAAACCTCAAATAGCCAATTGGGTAAATATGGTAGGATTTGGATTACTTATGATCTTAATGGTATTCATAACTTATCACGATATAGTGAAGTTATTATAGTAAATTTACTTTTTGTTTACATTTTAGAAAATATATGATATATTGCTAATATATCTAAACGCCTTTTGGCGATTTTATTTTATGAAAACAACAGAAATCCGCAATATAGCTATAATCGCCCACGTGGATCATGGGAAAACAACTTTGACAGACCAACTTATGAAGCAATGCGGGATGGTAGAAGAAGGCGTCACTATGGACTCAAATGCCCTTGAACTTGAGCGTGGTATTACTATTTATTCTAAGAATACTTCGGTAAATTATAAAGGTACAAAGATAAACATCGTAGATACTCCAGGTCACGCGGATTTCGGCTCGGAAGTTGAGCGCGTTCTTCGTGCTATTGACTCCGTGCTCCTCCTTGTAGATGCACAAGAAGGTCCAATGCCTCAGACTAGATTCGTTCTTAAGAAGTCTTTAGAGCTTGGATTAAAACCAATCGTTGTCATAAATAAAATAGATAAACAAGCTGCTAATCCTGACCGTGTTCACGAAGAAGTTCTTGAATTATTCTTAGAGCTTGGAGCAACAGAGGAGCAAATAGATTTCAAAACTATTTATGCTATTGGTAGAGAGGGTAAAGCATTCTTAAAACTAGGAGATGATTCCAAAGACTTAACTCCATTGCTTGATCTAATCCTCTCAGATGTGAAGGAAGCTTCGACTGATGATACTGCTCCATTCCAAGCACAAGTTTTCAACCTTGGTTATGACAACTTCATGGGGCGTCTTGCTATTGTTCGCATCTATACTGGTTCTATGAAGACAGGCTCTACTATTATAGTGAAGAATACAGATGGCACATTACGCAATGCCCGTATTTCAAAAATGTTTACTTTCGATGGGATTAAAAGAAAAGAAGTTGAGTCTATCTCATCTGGAGATATTGCTATTATTGCTGGAATTCCAGACGTATATATAGGAGAGACTCTTTGTGATAATCCAGGGACTGAAATCTTGCCTTCTATTGCTATTGATGAGCCTACTATTTCTCTAAACTTTTTAGTGAATGATTCACCATTCTGTGGACGTGAAGGTAAGTATGTCACAAGTCGTCAGATTAGAGAGCGTCTTGAGAAAGAACTTGAAATAAATGTTGGACTTAAAATTAATTTTGATGGAACAGATCAAGAAGAACAACAAGAAGGTTACCTAGTTTACGGACGAGGTGAACTTCACATTGCAATCTTACTTGAGAATATGCGTCGTGAAGGATATGAACTCCAAGTTTCTCAACCTCACGTAATTATAAAAGAAGAAAATGGTAGAAAAGTTGAACCTTATGAAGAGGTGACTGTAGATGTGCGAAGTGATGTCTCAGGAGCAGTTATAGAGAAGCTTACAGCTCGTCGTGGGCTTATCACAAGTATGCATGAGAAAGAAGGAATAGTAAGAATGCTTATGGAAATTCCTACACGTGGACTCTTAGGGTATAGAGGGCAGTTCGTCGTAGATACGAAAGGTGAAGGACTTATTGCTTCAAGATTTATCGGCTTTAAAGATTATGCAGGAGAAATAAAAAAGCGAGATGTAGGATCAATGACCTCAATGGTAGCAGGTAAAGTTGCGGCATTTTCACTTTGGACTTTACAAGAAAGAGGAATACTTTATGTAGAACACGGAGATGAAGTCTATGAGGGTATGGTCATCGGTAATGTTACAAAAGGCGATGAAATGAGTGTGAATCCGACAAAAGGTAAACAACTTTCCAATATGCGCTCAAGCGGAACGGATGAAGCAGTGAACGTCAAACCTCCATATAGGCTTTCTATCGAAAGAGCATTAGAAATAATGGCTGATGATGAATTTCTAGAAATTACTCCTAAAAATGTACGTTTACGTAAGAAACTTCTAACAGAGCAAGATAGGTCTAAGGCCAAGACAGCAGCCGGCAAAAAGTAAGTTATTTAATATTTGACTTTATTAGATAGTAGTGATATTATAAAAATACAAAATATATATCAATTAAATTTTATGGCGAATACTATTACATTTAAACCAAAACAAGTTACCAAAAGGATTCTCTCCAACTTACCGACACGTGCTTACGAAGTTATCGTAAATCGTTTCGGGATTACTGATGACGGAGAAAGAAAGACCCTCGAAGCTATCGGAGGAAAGTATGGTATCACTCGTGAACGTGTTCGTCAGATTGAGAATGGGGCTCTTTCGCTTATTCGCAAGGGAGAAGCCTTTAAGAATGAGAAACCAGTTTTTGAAGAATTAAAAAAGTTGATGCATTCTATGGGGGCTATTGTTTCTGAGCACGAATTCCTAGATCATCTTTCTAAAGATAAAATTACAAAGAATCACATTCACTTATATCTAACCCTGAGTGATGATTTCACTAAACACAAAGAAGATGTAAATTTCAAAACTCGCTGGAGCGTAGATTCTGATATTTCAGATCAAGTTCATAAAACATTGAAGAGTCTTTATGAGAATCTTTCCAGTGACGAATTAGTTTCCGAAGGAGAATTAGTAAAAAGATTTTTAGACGAAGTCAAAGAATTATCCGAACAATACAAGAACGAAGAAATAGCCAAGAGGTGGCTCACGATATCTAAAACTCTTAAGAAGAATCCACTTGGAGAATGGGGTAAAGCTTCATCTTCTTCTATTAAAGCAAGAGGAGTGAAGGATTATGCTTTCTTAATGATGCGTAAGCATGGGAGCCCTATGCACTTCAGAGAAGTAGCTAAAGCTGTAGCCAATACTTTCGATAAGAAATGTCATACAGCTACTTGCCACAACGAGCTTATCAAAGATCCTAGATTTGTCTTAGTAGGCCGTGGTATTTATGCACTTTCTGAATGGGGTTATAAGTCTGGAGTGGTTCGTGATGTGATCAAAGAACTTTTAAAGAAGAATGGTCCTATGGCAAAGACAGATATTATTGATCAAGTTATGAAGGAGAGATATTTAAAGAAAAATACCATCCTAGTCAATTTGCAAAATACTAAATATTTTAAGAAGAATAAGGCAGGTTTGTATACGATTGTTTAGATTTAGAACAAGAAAAGCACTACTCCCTACGGGAGTAGTGCTTTTCTTTTGCAATAATATGCTATAATACTTGTATGTATAATCGTGGCATTATAAACATAATATTAATAATTTTAGGCATTATATTAATTGCTATATTGTTTGGATTTTTCACTTCATCTAGCAATCTTAGAGTTTGGTAAAATATGATACAAGACTTTCTTAATACTCATACTTTCAATCTTTTACAAATGCTGATCGTTTTCATCGGTTACTTGATGCCGATTCCTTTAGCGTATGCAGCCGTATATTTGTGGCATCACTACCGACAAGAGCGTTTTATTGCTGGTATTAAATGGGTGCTTCTTGAAATTCAAGTCCCAAGAGATGTGATCAAGACTCCAGCCGCGATGGAGCTCGTTTTCTCGAATGCTTTTTATCATCGAAGTAAGAAAGGATTCTGGGAAGAATATATGATAGGTGCTCCGTGGCTTTGGTTTTCACTTGAAATGGTCTCTATTGATGGACGAGTACATTTTTATATTCGTACCCCATCTAGAATCAGAGACTTGGTAGAGACTCAGATATACGCTCAATATCCGCAAGCCAAAGTTATGGAAGCTGAAGATTATGTTTGGAATATTCCTCAATACACGAAAAACGGAGATTGGAATATGTGGGGTGCTGAATTCGCCAAAGAAAAAGATGATGTTCAGCCTATAAGGACATACAAACAGATGGATGATATGAAAAGTGGGATTAAAGAAGAGTTCAAAGTTGATCCGCTTACTCCTACTATTGAATATCTAGGTTCTCTGCCAAAAGGTCAGCAAATGTGGATTCAGATAATTATCAGACAAGATATCAAGATGTATCACGGTCCTCTGACTCACAAGCATCTCAACTTTTATGATTATGCCGAAGAATATATTAGAAATATGCTTGAGCCCTTTACGAAATATGGTAAAGGTATGGGTCTCGGTGGTATAGATACTTTTGAAGTTCGAGCTCCTGGATTCTTGGATCTTATCGTCAAGCAGATGACGGCATGTCTTGGGCAGATACATTTTGATGTTGGTATTAGAATTATAGTATTTGCAGATAAGAGACTGCATTCTCTTGAAAAGTTCAATGAGCTTCGCAAGTCTTGCCGTCTTGTTTTTCGCCAATTTGCTCAGCCCAATTCCAACCAGCTTGAACGTTTAAATGCTACTCAGTTTGATGCACCTTGGGCAGACCCTACAGGACTCGCACTGACTAAGATCAAGAAGAGAATGCTCGACTTCTATCGTTTACGAGTATTCTTCCATCCTCCAATCCAGAACTCTATAAAATATCCGAGCTTGATATCTGCCTTTTTCCCATCTGGTAGATCTCAGATATTTGTTCTTTCTCTTGAAGAATTAGCTACTATTTATCACTTCCCAGGTATGGTTTCTGAGACCCCAAGCTTCAAGCGTATTGAATCCAAGATTGCAAAGCCACCTTCAGATTTGCCTATATAATATGGAAAATTTAAGTGAAAAAATAAAGTACGTAGTAGTATTTTTAGTTGTTATTTTGTTTTCTTTTATCTTATGGCCAGCAATAAGAGGAGACCATAAAATAGATCAAATTAAAATTACTTTTATAGAAGGTAGTACCAATGAAGATATAGTTAGATTACTTTCAGAAAAAATTTCAAATTTTAATAAAGATGTATTTCTAAATGATCCTAGGAGTAAGCAAGGGTACTTGTTTCCTGATACGTATTTCTTTTTCCCTTTTGCTACGCCAGATGAAGTATTAAAGGCAATGACTTTAAATTTTACGAAGAGAGTATTGCTACTTGATCAAGATATAAAGTCGTCAGGTCGAAGCTTGGAAGATATTATAATAATGGCTTCTATCTTAGAGAAGGAAGCGAGTGGCAAGGAAGACATAGGTATAATCTCTGGGATTTTATGGAAAAGGATAAAACTAGGTATTCCTCTCCAGGTTGATATAGCCCCTGCGACATATAAAGAAAGTGGTTTACCACAAAAACCTATTGGAAATCCAGGACTTCGGGCAATAAAAGCTGCGATAAATCCAATAGTCACTTCTTATCTATTTTATCTTCATGATAAAGATGGTAAAGTACATTATGCAGTGAATTTTACTGAACATAAAAAAAACATAGCAAAATACCTTAAATAATTTAAAAAGAATGATTTTAAAAACTACAAAACAAAAAGAATACGAATTACTTGATTCAGGCGAGGGACAAAAGCTTGAGAGATATGGCAAGTATACTATGTCACGTCCGGATCCTGAAGCTCTTTGGAAAAAGAATTTAAATGATAAAGAGTGGCAAGAAGCTCACTTGGAATTTATTCGTAATGGCACAAAGAATAAATGGATAATTAAAAACGGTGTTCCAAATAATTGGAATATATCTTATGGAGATTTAAAATTTTCTATAAAGCCGACTTCTTTTAAACACATAGGACTTTTCCCCGAGCAACTTTCAAATTGGGAATGGATGAAAGAATTGATTAAGAATTCCCATAGGTCAGACCTAGGGGCAGAAAGTAAAAAGTCCCTAGGTCTGACCTATGGGAATAAACCAATTTCTGTTTTAAATTTATTTGCTTATACTGGCGGAGCGACACTTGCTGCTGCTTTAGCTGGAGCGGAAGTTTGCCACGTAGATGGATCTAAAAATGCAGTAGAATGGGCAAGGACAAATGCAGAACTCTCAGGACTCAAAGATGCTTCTATCAGATGGCTTATAGAAGATGTAGTTTTATTTTTGAAAAGAGAAGTAAAGAGAGGAAGAAAATATGATGCAATCATTATGGATCCACCATCTTTTGGGCATGGTCCGAAAGATGAACTTTGGAAGATAGAAGAAGATTTTCTAAATCTTATGAATTTATGTGGGCAAGTTCTCTCAGATGACCCTTTATTTATTCTTATAAATGGGTATACTGCAGGGTATTCTTCTATTGTTTACGAAAATAATTTACGAGATTTAATGAAGGATTATAAAGGTAAAATAGAGGGAGGGGAGCTTGTTATAGAAGAAAGTGGGAGTAAAAGATTACTTCCTTGTGGAATTTTCGCAAGATGGGAAAGAAAATAAATAAAACTGTATTTGTGGGTGTGTCGGGTGGAGTGGATAGCTCCGTCGCGACAGCACTTCTTAAAGATCAAGGATTCAACGTCGTTGGGGTTTTTATTCGTACGTGGTCGCCGGACTTTATAGAGTGCACTTGGAAGGATGAAAGACGTGATGCAATGCGAGTCTGTGCACATCTCGATATACCATTTTTAGAATGTGATGCAGAAGAGGCTTACAAGAAAGGTGTGGCAGACTATATGATAGAAGAGTACAAAAAGGGGAACACTCCAAACCCAGATGTAATGTGCAACCGCATGGTGAAGTTTGGAGTCTTTTGGGAATTTGCAAAAGAGCGTGGAGCAGATTTTATTGCAACAGGGCATTATGCAGTGAATTCAATCTCCCCCTGCCAAGGGGGAGTGCCCGAAGGGCGAGGGGGTCAGACCCCTCCGGCTAGGAGCCACCTCCCCTTAGCAGGGGAGGAAAAAATTCAGAATTACCTACTTAAATCTCCCGATACCTCTAAAGACCAATCATATTTTCTTTGGACTCTTACTCAAGATGATTTGAGTCATACTTTATTTCCAGTAGGACATTTAGAGAAGACAGAAGTGCGCAAATTAGCAGAGAAATATAAACTTCCGACAGCAGTGAAGAAGGACAGTCAAGGTGTCTGCTTCTTAGGTCCTTTAGATATGAAAGATTTTCTTAAACATTATATTGAAACTAAGAGGGGGGATGTATTACTTGCTCGCCGAGAAGAGGATAAAAAAGAAAAAGTTATAGGTTCACACGACGGTGCGATATTCTTCACACTCGGAGAACGTCACGGATTTACAATTTTCAAAAATGAAGATAATAGCAAACCTTTATATGTAGTTTCAAAAGATATAGAAAAAAACACAATTACAGTTTCCCCTAGGCCTTGCCTAGGGGAAGAATATACCAGTCCAACTGGTATACTACATAGGACGGTCCTATGTAGTAAGGCAAATTGGATTCTAGAGATACCAGAAAAAAATAAAGCTCCTGCCTCGCCGACGAGTCAAGGCGGGTATACTGCTCAAATTCGTTACCACGGAGAGCTTTTAGATTGCAAAGTAGTCTGCACAGGTCTGACCTGTGAAATAACTTTTAATAAAAATGTACTGGTGGATAAAGGTCAGTCTATCGTAGTCTACGATGGCGACATTTGCCTAGGTGGCTGTATTGTGGCATAATCTAGAAGTAAAGAATTAAGAATTAATAATTAAGAATTACGAATTAAGAATTATGGAGCATAAACCAGAAAACAGAACCTGTCAGAACTGCAAGCTTAATTTCACCATTGAGCCTGATGATTTCTCATTTTATGAGAAAATTAAAGTTCCACCACCAACTTTCTGCCCAGAGTGTAGATTAATAAATAGGTTAAATAATATCTCAGAAAGAACTTTATATAAAGATTCTTGCGATAACTGCGGTAAAGATACCATCAGTTTGTTTTCTCCAACCAGAGAAGTAGTTGTCTTTTGTAATGATTGTTGGTGGAGTGATAGCTGGAATCCACTTTCTTATGGCAAAGAATATGATTTTTCTAAACCATTTTTTGAGCAATTAGATGAATTGAGAAAAGTTGTGCCATGCCAGGCAACTAATATTCAAAATTCAACTGATTGCAAATATTGCAATGGAATTATTCGTTGTAAAAATTGCACCTTTGTCTTCAGTGGCATGCAGTGTATTAATTGTTATTATTGTTTAACCCCAATATTTACCAAAGACTCTCTTGATGCAGACTTTGTAATAAATGCTGATCATGTTTATGAAATTTTAAATTCAGGTGATTTATATAATACAAAATTTACTTATTTTTCCGATGAGTGTATAGATTCTTCTTTTCTTTTTAATTGTCTTGGGTGCTCTAAGTGTTTTGGTTGTATAAATTTGAGGAATCAAAAGTATTGTATTTGGAATAAACAATATTCTAAAAAAGATTATGAAGAAGAAATATTAAAATATAATTTAGGAAGCTATTCTATTATTGAGAAAGCAAAAATAAAATTTGCTGAGCTGTATTATAAAATACCAAGAAAATTTGCCTTAATTTCTAATTCGATCGATGTTTCAGGAGATGATATACAAAATTCAAAAAGTTGCAAGAATTGCTTTTCTGCGACTCATGGGGTTCAAAATTGTAAGTATATTTTTCATGGAGGTTTATTATTAAAAGATAGTTATGATATGACTCTCGGGGGAGATACTTCAGAGCTTTTATATGAAGCAACAGGGGCTATACGTTGCCAAAATACCTTTTTTACACGATCAAGTAATAATACTATTGATTCAGAATATTGCGAAAATGTTTATGGAGGAACAAATCTTTTTGGTTGTGCGAAATTAAGACATAAAAAATATTGTATTTTGAATAAGCAATATACGAAGGAAGAATATGAAGAATTAATTCCAAGGATTAAAAAACACATGAATGATATGCCTTATATAGACAAAGAGGGTAGAGTTTATAAATATGGAGATTTTTATCCCAAAGAGCATTCTATGTGGACCTACAATGAATCATGGGCTCATCAATGGTTTCCTTTAACTAAAGATCAAGCTCTTGAGAAGGGTTTCATTTGGAGTGATTCTACAGAAAGAGATTACACAATAACAATGAAATCAGTTGATTTACCAGATCATATTGATAATGTAGAAGATTCAATTTTAGATGAAGTTATAGAATGTGAGCATAATGGAGGAGATTGCAATCAGCAATGCACAACTGCATACAAAATATTACCTGATGAATTAATCTTATATCGTTCTATGAAAATAGCTTTACCTCATTTGTGCCCTAATTGTAGACATTATGAAAGGCTTAAGAAAACAAATCCATTAAAATTAGAAACTAGGAAATGTATGTGTGGTGGTATAGAATCAGAGAATAAAGAATACAGAAATACAGTAGAACATGCTCATGGGAGTGAACCATGTCAGAATAATTTTGAAACAGCAATAAGTGAAGACAGGAAGGAGATAGTGTATTGCGAGAAATGTTATCAAGCTGAATTTATATAATATGAAAAAAATTAAATTAAAATTAGAATCATTTAGATACGTTATCTCTATTATTTTTAAAACAGTTAAATTTAGAGTTAAAGTTTGGTGGCATAAGAATTTTTAAAAACCATAACGCTTTTACGCGGTCGTCGAAAGTTGTTATGGAAAAAATAATTATTAAATAATTTAAGGAAATCATATATGAGTATTTTTGAAAAAATTGAAAAGGGGATAGATGATATTGTTTTTGTTTATACTATTTGCGGAAGTATAGATGAAGCTAGAACTTTGGGGTATGGGGCTATACAAGAGAAGCTGGCTATCTCTATGGATTATTGGGTTATCAATTCTATATATCCATGGCAAGGTGTTATCCAAGAGACGGATCAGTATATGCTTATGTTCTCAACTCAAAAGTTTCTAAGTGACAAATTAGTCAAACATATAGAAGCCGAACATTCATATAAGATACCAATGGTGGCCAGATGCAATACTGATATGACGAACATCCCTTACTTTATGTGGGTAGAGAATACGCTCAAAAGTGAGGACAAATATATTACAGAGGAAGAAGAGAAAGTAATAAAAGATACAGAAGAAAATACTAACTTTAATAAGTTGAAATAATCGTAACTTAAGTTTATAATAAGTAGATTATGACATTACATATTTTAGATGGGGCTACTTTAAGTATTGTGTCACGTCTTTTCGTGGCTTTATTGTTGGGGATGATTATAGGGACTGAGCGTGTCTGGGCGCACAAGACGGCCGGTATGCGTACCTATGCACTTGTATCTATGGGTTCGGCTTTGTTCGTAGTTATTTCAAATGAAATGGTAAAGTACTATGCAGGGTTTTCTGGGATGAATCCACTCATGGTTGTGTCTCAGATTGTTGTGGGTGTTGGATTCTTGGGAGCTGGAATTATTTTCAATAAAGATTCTAAATTGGTAGGCCTTACGACTGCAACCAGTCTCTGGGTAGCGGCAGGTATAGGTATGGCTTGTGGATTAGGACTTTATAGTATTGCAGTTATTGCTATGACATTCACACTATTTATATTTATCGTTTTGTGGTTCATAGAAGAGAGAATTAAAAAGAGTAAATACTTTAAAGAAGATATAATATAAATATATGACTTCCAATGAAATCCGCCAAAAGTTTCTCAAATTTTTTGAAAATAGAGGACACAAAATAATCCCTTCCGCTTCACTTATCCCCGAAAATGACCCTTCGGTTCTTTTCAATACTGCTGGAATGCAACCACTCGTGCCATATTTACTTGGTCAGAAGCATCCAATGGGAACTCGCTTGGTAGACGTGCAAAAATGCGTACGAACTGGAGATATAGATGAAGTGGGCGACAATAGACATCTTACATTTTTTGAAATGCTTGGGAATTGGTCGCTAGGTGATTATTTTAAAGAAGAAGCTATCAAGTGGAGCTTTGAATTTCTAACAGACCAAGAAGAAGGTCTAGGGCTTGATATGAGTAGAATTTATGTAACTGTTTTTGAAGGCAATGAAGATGCACCGAGAGATATAGAAGCAGCGGAAATTTGGAAGAAATATTTACCAGAAAATAGAATTTATTTTATGCCAGCTCTCAATAATTGGTGGAGTGCAGGGGACAATGGCCCTTGTGGTCCTGATACTGAAATCTTTTATGATACTAATGAAGTAGCACTAGGTGATATGTCTCATGATGAATTTGTAAAAGCAGATGACGAAGGTAGAGTGATAGAAATTTGGAATAATGTCTTCATGCAATACGAAAAGAAGGAAGGCAAAGTAGTTAGCAAACTTGCAAAGCATAATGTAGATACAGGAATGGGTCTTGAGAGAATAGTGATGGTAAAACAAGGAGTTAAAACAGTATTTGATACGGATTTGTTTGGAGGAGAAAAAACAAGAGAAGAGAGAATTATTATCGATCACGTGAAGGCATCTTTATTTATGATTTCTGACGGTGTTATACCTGGCAACACTGGTAGAGGGTATGTTCTTAGAAGACTGATAAGAAGGGCAGCGAGACTTTCAAGAAAACCTTTATACGAAATGATTGAAAAAATTAAAGACATATATAAAGGTGCATATATTTTAGATGATAAAGGAATAATCAAAGAAGAAGAAGAAAAGTTTCGCTTGACGTTGGAGCAAGGCTTAAAAGCATTTGAAAAAGGTATAGACCCTTTTGATTTATTTCAGAGTTTTGGTTTCCCGATTGAACTCACAGAAGAACTTGCAAAAGAAAAAGGAATAAAAATAGATAGAGAAGATTTTGATAAGAAATTAAAAGAGCATCAAGCTTTATCTCGCACTTCAAGTGCTGGGATGTTCAAGGGTGGGCTTGCGGGAAATAGTGATAAGATTGTGAAGCTTCATACAGCACACCACTTACTGCTTGCAGGATTACAAGCAATAGTTTTTCCTGATATCAAACAAAGAGGAAGTAATATCACAGAAGAGAGGCTTCGTATGGATTTTATGTGTGATCACAAGCTCTCAGATGAAGAAAAGAAAAAAGTAGAAGACTGGGTGAACGATAGAATAAAAGAGAATCTAAATGTTGTTAGACGCGAGATGCCTTTAGCTGAAGCTGAAAAGCTTGGTGCTCAAATGGAATTTGGTGCAAAGTACCCCGAAGTAGTATCTGTATACTTTATAGAGGATAAAAATGGCAATGCTATTTCAAAAGAATTCTGTGGTGGACCGCATGCCGAGAACACTGGTGATTTAGGTGTATTTAAAATCCAAAAAGAAGAAGCCAGCTCTGCTGGTGTCCGCCGAATTAAAGCGATTCTTGAATAATTTTCCACAAATTATAGAGCATTTTTATTAATGATGTAGTATAATATACATATGGGATTATTTACATCTAAAAAGAAAGAAAGGATTGTTGCTATTTTTGATATTGGCTCGGGGAGTGTCGGAGGGGCACTTGTGAAGATCCCGACTGGCAAGGAAAGTCTACCGACAATTATCAAATCTGCTCGTACGGACATAGTAGATAGAGAAGAATTGAACTTCGATCTATTTCTCAAAGATATGATTCTTGCTCTTGGTTTTACATCTAAAAGTATATATGAAAGTTCGCTTGGAGCACCGGATGAGATAGTCTGCGTCTTGGCATCTCCTTGGTATATATCAGAAACAAGAATGATTAAGATATCCAAAGAGCATTCCTTCACTTTTACGAAAAAGATAGTAGATGAATTATTGGAAAAAGAAATAGAATCATTCAATCTTATTTATAAGAATAAGTATGGAGTGGATAGTACCTCAGAAGTTATCGAGCATCCAGTCATTGGCGTGGCTCTCAATGGTTATCACGTATATGATCCAATGGGCAAGAAGACTCGCTCTATAGAGATGGATATGGTAATATCTCTTTCCCCAAAAGTCTGCCTAGATAAAATCAAAGAAACTATCTCTCAAAATTTTCATCATACACCTGTTTCTTTCTCTTCCTTTATGATGAGCTCATATATTGCTGTCAGGGATAGATATATGAATCACGATTCTTATCTATTGTTAGATATTGGAGGAGAAGTCACTGACATTGGTATCATCTCTAAGGGTATCATTAGAGATTCACTTTCATTTCCTTATGGCAGGAAAACTTTATTTAGAAACATTTGTAAAAAGCTTAGGATTGAATTACGTGATGCCTATGAAATACTTTCTCTTTTCAGTAGAGGCACTTTATCTGAAAAAGAGAAGGATAAACTTCTTCCAGTCTTAGAAACTATGCAGAAGTTATGGGGAGTATCTTTCAAGGAATGCATCAATACACTTCCTCGTACTCTAACCTTGCCCAATACAATGTTTCTCACTATTGATTCTGATGTGAAGGATTGGTTTGTGAAAATTATAAACAATGATGAATATATAGAGTCTATGGTTCCCAATAAAAAGTTTACCCTAGTTACCATCGATGGTCCGGAATTTTTAAATATGTGCAATATCAATAATGGGACTTGTGACCCCTTCTTAATGATAGAATCTATAAGTGTTATGAGAAAAATGGAACAATTATATGAATAGGAAACTAGAAGATTTCAAACTAAATAATATAAAGGAGGAAGAGCCTTCTTCTGACAAGTATGACTTTCTCAAGAAGAAAGAAAAGGGAAAGGAGCTGTCTCGTTCTACCAAAAGAATACCAGATACTCCTAGAATGCGAGACAGAAATCGTCCTTTTAATAAAACCATTCTTTTTTTCTTCGTCCTATCTATAGCCATAGGAGCATTTTATCTGTTGTCTACAGAATTTCTTAGTGCAAAAATTACTATTATTCACAAGAATCAAACTTTTGAGCTAAGTCACGATAAATTTACAGGAGGGAAACTTTCATCTGGTAATATTCCTTTTGAGGTCATGATTGTATCTGATAATCAAAGTAAAGATGTCGTATATACTTCGTCTTTAGATGCATCCGAAAAAGCCAAAGGAGAAATAACTCTATATAATGAATATAGTACGAAAGTGCAAAAGATTACTGCGGGAACTTTCATTTCAGATGAAAAGGGTAAGTCGTACAAGATAGATAAGACCGTCTCAATACCGGGCTATACACTAGATGGAGTTAAGGCTATAATCCCTGGGCAAATTTCAGTAGGCATCACGGCCTTTCTTGCTGGAGATACTTACAATGGATCGCCAGCCACTTTTTCTATTAATTCTTTCAAGGGGACGACTAAATATAAAAAGATATATGGCCAGACGAAAATACCTTTGACCGGAGGTATGGTAGGGCTCGTTTATATCCTAGATGAAAAGGAGAAAACTGATATCTTAAGTAATACAACAGCTCTTAAAGAGAAGCTTCTACGCAAACTCTCAGCTCAAGTACCGAAAGGGTATATCCTTTATCCTGATATTGTGAACTTCTCTCACGAAATTGTCGGAGAAAATGTAGTTTCTAAAAATCCCAACACGACCATAGAAATTAAAAGTACCGTCTCGGCATTCTTAATGAAAGAAGATGACTTATCAGAATTTCTTATTCAAAAATTGTTGCCCAATATTTCACCCAAAGAAAGATCTGAAATTCTTAATCCAGATTTATCTTTACTCTCTTTTAATTTTGTTAATAAAGATCAAGTAGTAAGTAAAGATATAGATAGTTTTGATTTTGAATTGACTGGTAGCTTGCCACTTGATTGGAAGCCAGATGTATTAGAACTTAAAGATGTATTAGTTGGTAAAAAGAAAGTGGAAATCCCCGATATTTTAAAACAAGACCCTGGTATATCTAGTGCTTCAATAAGAATATTCCCTCTATGGTCTAAAAGTTTACCAGAAAATGCCAAAAAGATAAATATTATATTGAAATAGTGGATCTATCTATTGACTAGAATTTATATTTTTGTTATGATGATATTACATTAAATGAATCCCGATAGAAATTTAAAAAGAGAATATTTTGTAAAAAATTTTAAACGAAGCGGTATACGTTCTAATGTAATATCAAGTAATAGAAAATTTCACACGGGATGAATCAACAAGGCGACAATAATACAGCAATAGGTATAGTCACAGAAGCCCTCCCAAATACACTCTTTAGAGTAGACTTAGGTGATGGTAAAATCATCATCAGTTATTTGTCTGGGAAGATGCGGATGCATAGGATTAAGGTATTATTGGGGGATCGGGTAGAAGTTTTGCTTGATCCATACGGTGGGAAAGGTAGAATTATTAAAAGAGGATAGATGGGTCTTGCATTTTTATTTAAATAGTGTAATATAATACCGATAATACGAAGGTCCAATACAGGGTATGCACCCTTTATTTTTCTTTCATTTTAGAAGATAAAATATGAAAATAAAATCATCCGTGAAGAAAATCTGTGCGAAATGCAAAATGGTAAAACGTGAAGGTCATCTCCGCGTTATTTGTTCTAATCCTAAACATAAACAAAAACAATAATTTATATATGAGAATTCTTGGAATAAATATCCCTAATAATAAACATTTAGACGTTGGACTTACTGCTCTCTATGGCATAGGTATATCTCGCGCCCGCTCTATTTTAAAAGAAGTGAAGATAGATCCTACTATCAAAGCTGATACTCTCACAGTAGATCAAGAGAATGCTATTCGTAAAGTTATAGAAACTATGTCCATTGAAGGATCACTTCGACGCGAAATATCTTCCAACATTAAACGATTGAAAGATATCAAGTCATACAGGGGAGTTAGACATATGCGTCGCTTGCCAGTCAACGGACAAAGGACCAAGACGAATTCTAGAACTATCAGAGGTAACGTACGTAAGACAATGGCATCTGGTCGCCGAAAGGAATCCAAAACCTAGTAACATCAGAACAAAAACAATATGGGAAAGATAAAAATTATAACAAAAGAAGAAGAGAAGAAAGATGCTCCAGCAGAAGTTGCTGAAGTAGTTAAATCTGCCACTAAAACTCCAAAGAAAAAGGTAGTGGCTGGCACTTTGCACGTAGAAGCTACTTTCAATAATACAAAAGTGGTTCTTTCTGACAAAGAAGGAAATACTTTATTCTGGACTTCGGCAGGATCATTAGGATTTAAAGGTGCTAAAAAGGGGACTCCATTTGCTGCTTCTAAGGCAGGCTCTGTCATAGGTGAAAAAGCTAAAGCTTTAGGAATTAAAGAAGTAGATGTAAAAGTTAAGGGCGTTGGTTCGGGGCGAGAGCCTACGATTCGTGCTTTTATGGCTTACGATATTGAAATATCAGGAGTGAAAGATATAACCCCGGTTCCACACAATGGTCCAAAACCTAAGAAGCCACGTAGAGTATAAATAATTATGAAAAAAGTTCAAAAATATAAAATAGGAAGAAGATTAGGAGCGGGTGTATTTGAAAAATGCCAAACGGCTAAATTTGTTGCATCTGAAGCTCGTCATTTAAAGAATTCAAAGAATAAGAGACCGAAAGCTCTCTCTGGATACGCTCTTCAGTTTGTAGAGAAGCAGAAGGTTCGCTTTATGTACAATATAAGTGAAAAGCAATTTTCTAATTATGTCAAAGAAGCAGTTTCTCATAAAGGGACAGTTGCTACCGAATATCTTTTTGAATTACTTGAGAGAAGACTTGATAACGTAGCATACAGACTTGGGCTTGCTCATACTCGTCGCTTGTCTCGTCAGATGGCATCACATGGTCACTTTACAGTAAATGGCAAGAAGACCACAATCCCATCTTTGCGTGTCAAAGTAGGCGACGTTGTCGCTGTCCGCGAAGGAAGCAAGAAGAGTGTCCTATTCGCTGAAATAGAAAAGAAAATGAAAGAATATACCGCTCCCAACTGGCTTACTTTTGATGTTGCGAAGCTTGCCGGAACAGTTGTCGGTAAACCAAAAAATATTGAAGGTTTCCTTGATTTAAACACAGTGCTTGAATTTTATAGTCGTTAATAATAGTAATGTATGGTGAGTTTTAATAAATAATTTATTGCGAGTGCACTCGCAAATATCATATGTCTGATTTAAATATCATATTACCATCCAAATTATCCATCGTTTCTGAAGTAGATACCAAAGGTGTCTATGAGATTGATGGTCTCTACCCTGGGTATGGCCATACCTTAGGAAATTCTCTTCGTCGTATTATTCTTTCATCTCTTTCAGGTGCAGCTATTACAACTCTTAAAATTGATGGAGTCGATCATGAATTCTCTGTCATAGATGGAGTAAAAGAAGATGTTATCACTATACTTCTTCATTTGAAGCAAGTTCGTTTTCACTTACTTACTGATGAGCCTCAAACTGTTAAACTTTCAATAAAAGGACCAAAAGTAATTAAAGCTTCTGATATTACCGTTAGTGGTCAAGTAGAAGTTTTAAATAAAGATTTATATATTGCAGAGGTTACTGGCAAGACTAATCTTTCCATAGAAATGACTGTAGAGAAAGGGCTTGGCTTTGTTCCTAAAGATGTCCACCAAAAAGAGAAAAATGATGTCGGAGTTATATCTCTTGATGCTATTTTTACTCCTATTCGTCGTGTAGCTTATGAAGTTGAGAATATGCGTGTCGGAGACAAAACCAACCACAATCGTCTACGTATGACCATAGAGACAGATGGCACCCTTACTCCACGTGAAGCTCTAGAGAAAGCTATCGTGATAATGGTAGAACAACTTCAAGCAATTGTTGGCTTTACTGTAGAGAATAGATCATTAGCTAATGACAAGACAGAAGCTACTCCACCCACAACTCGTACAGAAAGTGGAAAAGAAACAGAAGAAGATAAGAGCGAAGGTAATGAATTTACAGATATCTTAAAGACTCGTATTGATACTTTGAATCTTTCTACTCGTACATTAAATGCTCTCACAGATGCAAATATTCGTACTATCGGAGGTATCGCACGTAAAAAGAAAGAAGATTTATTAGAAATTGATGGTATCGGAGATAAAGGAATTCAAGAAATAAAGAAAATTCTTGGAGGATATAATATAACACTTAAATAATTAGTAATTAATAAAATTTTATGAGACACGGAAATAATGTAAGAAAATTTGGAAGAAATAAGAATGGACGTAATGCCTTAATGAAAGGTCTTATGCTTGCTCTTATTGCTCACGGTAAGATAGAGACGACAGAAGCAAAGGCCAAAGAGCTTCGCCCAGCTATTGAGAAGATGATAACCAAGGCAAACGTAGGCACACTCGCATCACGCCGACTTGTAACTTCACGTTTATACGGACTTACAAGTGAAGCTGCCAAACTTATTGATAAAGTTGCTCCAAAATATAAAGGTCAAACTGGAGGTTATACACGTATTACCAAGATGCCACGTCGCCTAGGTGACGCTAGTAAAATGGCAATAATTGAATTTATATAATATTTATGACAAAAGTACACACAATTGATGCAACCGATAAAGTTCTAGGCCGTGTTGCAAGTGCCGCTGCCAAGGCTCTTATGGGCAAGACATCTGCAGATTATACTGCTAACCAAGTCGCAGATGTTCGCGTTTATATTAAGAATGCATCAAAGACAAAGATGTCTGAAAGAAGAATGAAAGAGACCCTCCACGAGACTTATTCAGGTCAACCAGGAGGATTCAAGGTTAAAACAAATGCAAAGATAATAGACAAAAAGGGTTGGAAAGGACTTTATGAGCTTGCTGTTTTCGGTATGCTTCCTTCAAATAAACTAAGACCATTAATGATGAAACGTTTAACAATAACAGATTAAAATATATCATGACTGAGAAAAAAACAACAAAAGAAAAAGGTAAAGAATATTTTAGGGCTATCGGCCGTCGCAAGACTGCAGTGGCAGTAGTACGCTTGTATAAAGCTACAAAGACAACTTACAAGATAAATGGTAAAGATTTTACAGAATATTTCCCCACCGCAGAATTGAAAAAGATAGTGACAGGAGCTATCGAGACAGGAACTCCGGCTGAAAAATTTGAAATAGTAGTTACTACTAAGGGCGGAGGCTCACATGCCCAAGCCGAAGCAGTTCGTCATGGTATATCTCGTGCCTTAGTCCTCTTTGATGCAGAACTTCGTACTTCACTCAAGAAAGCTAAAATGCTCAAGCGTGACCCTCGTCAAGTTGAACGTAAGAAATTCGGACTCAAGAAAGCAAGAAAGTCCCCACAATGGAGTAAACGTTAATATTTTAAAAATCAGAGACTTGAAAAAGTCTCTGATTTTGTATACTATAAAGGAATGAATGACAAAGAAATAAAAAAAGGGGAAGATGATTTTGAAGATTTAACTTTTGTAGATAGTACAGAAGATGGGGAAGCATTACCTACGAAAGATGTAGTGAAGAAACTTCGCGAAGAAATTAAGGCTGTAAGGAAGGAAAAAGAAGAATATTTAACTGGCTGGCAGAGAGCTAAAGCTGATTATGTAAACTTGCAGAAAGAGCTAGATCTAGCTCGCGTAAATGTCGCTATTCTTACAAAAGAGAAAATGACTGAGAAATTACTTCCTGCACTTGATAGCTTTGAGATGGCATTTAGTAACAAAGAACACTGGGAGAAGATAGATAAAGATTGGCAAGATGGCATCACTTCTATTTATCAACAACTCCTCTCTGGTTTAGAAAAATCAGGAATTGAAAAGATTTACGAAATAGAAGTCCCTTTTGATCCTAGTATTCATCAGTCTATAAGTATAGTAGAGACAGATGACGAAGATAAAGATCATACTGTAGAAAAAGTCCTCCAAGTAGGGTACAGAATAGGAGATCGCGTCATCCGCCCAGCCAAAGTGACTATTTTTGAATTCCGCAAAGACTAAAAAATTCTTTTTCTGTTTCTTCGTCGATTTTGTCAGTGACAATTATGATGAGTTCAGCAGAGAGATTGAGATCTTTTTTAATATTTGTGAAGAGGTGTTCGAAAGGGTACATAGATATCCAAACGGAATTCTTTAAGCAAACAAATCCAGCCTTTTTTAATAAATAGCGGAGAGCTTCACGTTCACTTTTTCTTTCTTCTGGGATATCTAGAAGTATTATTCGCCAGTATCCATCCCAAGTATTACTGATAATGGCATTCTCACATTCAAGTTTTAAGCTATTGGCTCTTTTTTTACCTTCTTTTGTGAGTTTGGCATATTGATTCTGTCCAGAATCAATACTTTCTATAAATCCAGCATCTTTGAGGCTCTTTATAGAGCGATTCAGAGCATATTGACCCTCCTTGTCTAAAACTATTCTTTCTTCTAGCTCTGGGACAGAGACAGCCGGTCTTTCCGATAGAATTTTTATAATTTTCCTTGAAAAATCACGCTTTTTCATAATATTGACATTATATCATATATGAATATAATATTCAACAAGTATTTTGCGGTCGCTAAATACTTGTCAAAAATATAATGTAAGTGTATACTAGAGATGGTTTAAATTTTATTATCAAATTATTAATTAAAATATAAAATCATATGAGTAAAATTATAGGTATAGATTTGGGTACAACAAATAGTGCGGTTGCTATTATAGAAGGAGGTCAACCGAAAATTATTGAGAATATTGAAGGTGCACGTACAACTCCATCAGTCGTAGCTATTACAAAAAATGGCGACAGAATGGTGGGCATGCTTGCCAAGCGTCAAGCAGTGACGAATCCTGAAAATACTGTTTATGGTATTAAACGTTTTGTTGGTCACATGTATGACGATCCAGAAATTCAAAAAGACGAGAAGACAATTCCTTACAAAATTCAAAAGGGCAGTACCGGAGGAGTAGAAGTAAAAATGGGAGATAAGTGGCTTCGTCCCGAAGAAATTTCTGCAATGATCTTGAGTAAGATTAAGACTGACGTAGAAGCAAAACTTGGTGAGAAAATTACCGAAGCGGTTATTACCGTGCCTGCTTACTTCAACGATGCTCAAAGAAAAGCTACAAAAGATGCCGGAGTTATCGCAGGTCTTGATGTGAAGAGAATCATTAATGAGCCTACCGCAGCTGCTCTTGCATATGGATTTAATACAAAGAAAAATGAGAAGATAGTTGTCTACGACTTTGGAGGCGGAACATTCGATGTTTCAGTTCTTGAAGTTGGAGATGATGTTATCGAAGTGAAGTCTACAGACGGCGACTCACATATGGGCGGTGAAGATATTGATCAGAAGATTGTGAAGTGGATTGCCGATGAATACAAGAAAGAATCGGGGATAGATGTTACGAAAGATATGCTTGCATTGCAACGCTTAAAGGAAGCTGCAGAGAAGACAAAACATGAACTCTCAACTACAACTGACTCGGAAATAAATATCCCATTCATAACTTCCGATGCTTCAGGGCCAAAGCACTTGCTCTTGAAGATGTCTCGTGCAGTTCTAGAATCTCTTGCCGAAGAGTATGTTACTCGCTCTATTGATATAACGAAGCGCGCTATTGAAGCTTCACCATTCAAGATGAATGAAATCAATGAAATAATCCTAGTTGGAGGTCAGACAAGAATGCCGATGATAGTCGAAGCTGTGAAGAAATTATTCGGCAAAGAGCCAAATCGTTCTATCAATCCAGATGAAGTGGTAGCTCTCGGTGCAGCTGTACAAGCAGGTGTCTTACAAGGGGACGTTCGTGATGTTCTTCTTCTTGATGTAATTCCACTTTCACTTGGAATTGAGACATTAGGAGGAGTGGCTACTAAGCTAGTAGAAAGGAATACTACAATTCCTTCATCAAAGTCTCAAATATTCTCAACTGCTGCTGACAATCAGACAAGTGTAGAAATACACATTACTCAAGGTGAACGTCCAATGGCAAGTGACAACAAGAGTCTTGGAAGATTTATCTTAGATGGTATTCCACCTTCACCTCGTGGTATTCCTCAAGTGGAAGTTACTTTTGATGTAGATGCCAATGGAATCTTAAATGTCAAAGCAATGGATAAAGCTTCAGGGAAAGTTCAGTCCATTCGTATTGAAGCTTCATCTGGTCTTACTGATGCTGATATCAAGAAAATGCAAGATGATGCCGCAGCTCATGCTGAAGAAGATGCAAAGAAGAAGGAACTTGCAGATATCAAAAATACAGCGGAGATGATGATCTTCACTGCCGAGAAATCTGTCAAAGATTATGGAGACAAAGTAACTCCTGAAATAAAAACAGAAGTAGAAGCCAAAATTACTGCTTTGAAAACTGCAAAAGATGGAGGAGATATGGAAGCTATTAAGAAAGCCACAGAAGAACTTTCTACTGAAATGTCTAAGATTGGTGAAGCTATGAGTAAGGCCGGAGCTGCACAACCAGAAGGTGCAAATCCTACACCAGAGGCTCAAGAGCCAGAAATCAAGGACGCAGAAGTAAACGAGAATCCAGAACAAAAATAAAAAATATGTTCCGCGGGATTATTAAAATTATTCGCGCTTTACCCAGAGTACTGGGCTCCGACGCGACTCGTAATTTTAATAATCCCGCTACACTATAATTATGCCCAAAGATTATTACAAAACATTAGGAGTAGAGAAAAATGCTTCAAAAGAAGAAATAAAGAAGGCTTTTCATAAGCTTGCTCATACGCACCATCCAGACAAGAATAATGGTGATGATAAAAAGTTCAAAGAGGTGAATGAAGCTTATCAAGTTCTTTCGGATGACAAGAAGCGCTCTTCCTATGATCAATTTGGCAATGCGGATGGCCCACAAGGCTTCGGTGGGGCTGGATTTGGTGGTCAAGGAGGCTTTGGTGGATTTGATTTCAGAGGAGGCCAGAATGGCATGGAATTTGATATGGGGGATCTTGGAGACATCTTTGGAGATTTCTTTGGTGGGGGCAGAAGCAAAGCGAAAGCTCATAAGGGTAGAGACCTACAAACAGATATAACTTTAACTTTTGAAGAATCTATTTTTGGAGTAGAGAAAAAAATAAATGTAAACAAACAATCAATCTGTAATGTCTGTAGTGGAACTGGTGCTAAAGTGGGTACCAAGATGGATACTTGTAAGACTTGCGGAGGCCAGGGTCAAGTTCGTGAAGTTCGCCGTTCAATACTTGGAAACTTTGCCACGACGAAAACTTGTGAGAATTGCGGAGGGGCTGGAAAAATTCCATCTGAGAAATGTAGCAATTGTCGTGGTGCTGGAGTCCTTAAAACAAATGAAGATATAAGCGTAAAGATTCCTAGTGGAGTAAACAATGGCGAGTCACTCCGTGTTCGAGGTAAGGGTGAATCAATCAAAGGTGGAGAGAGTGGTGATTTGTATATCAAATTAAATGTTAAAAAACACACTCTTTATACGAGAGAAGATTCGAATTTAATAATGGATTTAAACATAAAGCTTACTGATGCCTTACTTGGAATAACTTATAATTTAAAAACTCTTGATAATAAAAATATAGAAGTAAAAATTCCAGAAGGTATAAATAATGGTGAAATGCTCCGTGTTCGTGGTAAAGGAGTACCAGTCGGTGGAAGTAGAGGCGACATAATAATCCGCATCGAAGTAGATATTCCTAAAAGACTTTCACGAAAATCTAAAGAACTGGTAGAGGAACTTAAGAAAGAAGGGTTATAATAGATTTCTTAAAAATACCTAGTAAAATCTAGGTATTTTTAATATTGACTAAATACCATAATTATGATATAATATACACGAAATAGTGATTTTGCTATTTGAAATCGCTCAAGTCTACAAAAGTCTATAAAAAGACAGACACGGGCATAAAAATTAAAAGTTATGATAGTAATGATTGAAAATGAGGCAAAAAAAGTTGTCTTTAAAAAAGAGGAACAAGGTGATTTATGGCCCAGTGATTGCTCTGACAAAGAGCTTCTTAAATTATGTGGAAGAGTAGAAGAAACCATTGACCATGTGCAGTGGGAAGATGGAGAATTTATTGCAAGTTTCCTAAATATTTATTTTAAATAGTATGGAAACTCTTCTATCAAAAATTAAATGGGTGCTTCTTGATAAAGATGGTATCCAAAAACGCCACGAGGAGATTTATAACTGGCAAGTTGATGCCAGTCTTGCTATCCACCAAATTAAATTTGATGATTCTGTAAAATATCTAAAATTGGAATCATTACTTTCTTCTTTGGTTAGAAAAACAAGTGCAGAAAAAACTCTCGAAGTAGTTCAAGAAATTTCTGAATTATTAGATCTCTCTAACCCAGCTATTGAGTTTTGCACTGAGTCTTGTCTATCACGCACATTTGGAATCAAGCACATTGTTTCCATTACTATGATTTGTTTTGTACCCAAAAATTTAAGCAATTATGGGTATATACAAATGAATTACTTTAATTGGAAAGAGCTTTATAAAGAAAATCATAAAGTTTGGACTAATAGAAAAGTTGAAAAAGGAAATTATTTTTAATTTTTAAACAGCTCAAGTTCATAAATATAGAACATGAACATAATATAATGAGTGATAGCCAGAAAGAAATTTTCTGGCTATTTTCTTTACAAATCCCTCAGGTTTGCTATCATTGTTAATATTATTATCGTTTATTGCAGGCCGTGGTGTTAGGGAGAATCTTCTAAACATTAATGCCTGATATAAGGAAATGACAAAACGTTCAATTGCTTCTAAGAGACTTTGGAAGCTCGGTGTAAATGATTTTAATACCCAATACTTTGATTTTAATACAGAAGGAGATCTAATCATAAAAGAGGGTCACAATATCTACAATGTAAAATATTTAGCAGAGAAATTTGGCACATCACTAGAGATATTGATGCCTTTTATCATTGAAGAGAGACTGGAAGACTTGATAGATTTAGTGGGGAATTTATCGAAAAAAATAGGATACAAGGGTAAATTCTTTTATCACTATCCGATGAAAGTAAATCAAAGTAAAGAGATAGTTATGTCTATTGTAGGAGAAGGAGCACACTTAGAGACTTCTTCATACAATGAACTTTGGCTTGTGAAAAAGATGCTTGAACAGGAGAAGTTTAATCCAAGCATTAGAGTTTTCTGCTCTGGCCCAAAAACAGATAAATACATAAATCTAATAGACGAACTTCAACACCGAGGTTTGAAAATAATTCCTATTATAGAAGGACCAAATGAACTTAAATTTCTTCAATATTCTAAATATGATGTTGGTATTCGTTTAGATATGCCAATCAAAACAGATTCTTATTGGAATAAACCTATTGACCATTTTGGATTTTCATCAAAAGATATTTTGAAAATGGGTACATTTAAGAATTTAAAGATTCTTCATTATCATATTGGCTCTCAGATAGAGAAACTTTCGGATGTTTTAGTTCCTATTAAATACGCTCTTGATACATATTTTAAATTGAAAGAGAAGAATCCTTCACTTGATACTTTGGATATAGGTGGTGGTATGCCTATTCCTTATACAAGGACAAAAGGCTATCCAGTAGATAAGCTTATGGAGAAAATTCTGACTCTTATTAAAAAAGAATCAGAAAAGAGAGGAGTTCCACATCCAAACTTTATTTGTGAATGGGGGCGTTATATTGTAGCACCTGCACAAATTACAGTATTCAAAATTATAGATACAAAAATTATTTCAAACAAGAAAAGTCCAGCCAAAAAGTGGTATATAATTGATGGTAGCTTTATGAATGATTTACTAGATACTTGGGCAATTGGTCAGAAGTGGGCTATTTCTCCAGCAAATAATAAAGGAGATAATGACTTAAATGATGTTTGGTTTGCAGGTTGTTCTTGTGATTCAGATGATGTTTATAAAGGTAAAGATGGCGCTCTTGCTTTTCCTGATTTTGATATAAATAGTGGAGAAGCTATGTACGTCGTAGTTTATGATACTGGAGCATATGAAGATTCACTTGCTACCCAGCACTGTCTTCTTTCTTCGCCTATGAAAATAATTGCCGAGAACGGCCACATCGTTGTCGCTCGCAAAAGAGAATCTCCTGAAGACGTAGGAAAAGAATTCGGGTGGTAATTTAAATTTTCTATGACTAAAATAGTAGTAACCCAAGACTTAGGTTTAAATGAAGAAGAAAGACAAAGACTTAATAAGTTGGGTGAGGTTCAGTATTATGAAAATTTATCAAAAACGCCAGAAGAATGGCTAGAAAGATGTAAAAAAGCAGATATTATCTGTACTGGAAAATTTGGTTTAGTCAAAAAATATCAAGAACTAGAAAATGTTTTTTTATCTTTGCCTTTTGTTGCTGTAAGTTTTTTTGACATTCAAAAATTAAAAGAGAAAAATATTAAAGTCTCAAATTGTCCTGGTTGTAATAAAGAGGCGGTCAGCGAATGGGTGATTGCAATGATTCTTAATTTATTTAGAGATTTACCAAATTGGACAAATAAATTAGAATTTCAAACAAATATTCCCAAAGAAACAAGAGGGTTGTCTAATAAAAATATCACAATTTTAGGAAAAGGAAATATTGGTACTAAGGTTGGGGAAATTTGTGAAGTCTTAGAAATGAATGTTAGATATTTTATCAAAGGTGATAATCTTATTGATTCAATAAAAGATGCCGACGTTGTAGTTGATGCTCTTGGAGTGAATGAAAGCACTATTAATCTACTTAATGAAACTTTTTTTAATTCTTTCAAAAAAGGCTCATATTTTATAACTACAACTAGTACAAAAATATATGATACTGATGCGATGCTAGAAGCTCTTAATAATAATATTTTAGCAGGGATTGCTAATGATTGCGGCTCAATTCAAGTTGGTGATATCTATGATTTATCTTATATAAAACTTGCAAAAATACCAAAAGTTTTAGCTACTCCACACATAGCTTACAATACTGATGTAACTGATCGAAAAGCAAACAAAATGATGATTGATAATATTGAAGCATATTTAAAAAGTAATCCTATCAATTTAATTAACTTATAACACATAATAATATATTAATTGTCTGTAAATCAAGCATATGCTAAAATAGTAGACATGGATAAATATCTTTTACAAATAGAAAGCTTTTTAAAATCAGATAGAGCAGAAGCAAAAGCCACTAAAATTGTTTTAGGAGTTCTAGCTGTTTCAGCTTTTTTAGGTGTTGCTTTAATTGCTGGTAATGCTATTCAATTATTTGAAACATTTAAGGGTAGTAAAAGATTTAACAAAAGACAAATAAATAAAACTATTGATTATTTAAAAAGAAAAAAGATGATTGAATTCATATCATCTAAAAATGGTCAACAAATTATAAAAATTACTAAAAGAGGAGAATCTCATATACGCTCATTTGCTATTGATACAGTTGAAATTAAAAAAGTTAATAAATGGAATAGGGAATGGCAAGTTGTTATTTTTGATTTTCCTGTACGGTTTAAAAAATCACGAAATGCTTTTAGATATAAATTAAAACAATTAGGTTTTATTCAAATTCAAAAAAGTGTTTGGGTTCATCCTTATAAGTGTGAAGATGAGATACTCTTCATAGCTGATTTTTGGGGAGTGTTAAGCTATGTAGAAGTATTTACTGTAACTAAAATGCTTCATGAACAAAAACTTAAAAAACATTTTAAATTAATTTAACCTTTTATGATTGTCTATAATCTAAGCATATGCGTAAATAATAGACAATATACATAATTAATAAAATTTATTAATTATAATTTAGGTAATAGAAATATTATTTTATGAATCCTTTCTTAACTAAAAGCTCTGCATTAAGGATTCCTCCGCCGGCGGCGCCGCGGACTGTGTTGTGTGAGAGCGCCACGAATTTGTAATCAAATACTTTACAATCTCGAAGTCGTCCGACTGTCACTGCCATACCTTTATCATTATCTCTATCTTTCTTGGGTTGAGGACGATTCTCTTCTTCTGTATATATTATGGGCTTAATAGGAGCGAATGGAAGCTTCAAATCTTGAGGAACAGACTTGAATTCACTCCAAATTTTTATTATTTGTTCTTTAGTAGGCTTTTTATCTTTGAATAAAATATTTACAGCTGCCAGATGTCCATCTATGACTGGCACTCGAGTGCAAGTAGCAGAAATACTTATATCTTTACTTTTCACAAATTTACCATTTTTAATTTCTCCTAAAATTTTAAGTGGTTCTTCTTCGGTTTTTTCTTCTTCACCACCAATAAATGGCACGACATTGTCGATCATATCAAGACTTGGTACTCCAGGATATCCAGCTCCAGAAACTGCCTGAAGAGTCGTAATCATTATCTTTTTGATAGGGAAACCAGCCTTATTAAGGGCATATATAGGGGTCAAATAGCTCTGTAGGCTACAATTAGGCTTCACAGCGATGAATCCTTTACTCCATCCATGATTCCTCTTTTGAGTAGCTATTATGTCTAAATGCTTAGAATTAATCTCAGGAATAAGCATAGGAACATCTTCGCTCCATCTGTTTGCCGATGCATTTGAGACTACAGGCATTCCTGCCTTAGCATATCTTTCTTCGATTTCTCTTACTAAATTCTTATCACTAATTTCAAAAGCAGAGAAAACGAAGTCACACTTTTTAGATGCTTTCCCAATATCATCTACATTTTCTACTTTTATTTTTTTAACTTTTTCAGGTATAGGAGTCTTCATTTGCCAGCGTCCCTTAACTGCTTCACCATAAGTTACTCCTGCAGAGTTTGCTGATGCAGCCACGTAGACCACATCAAACCATGGATGATTCTCGAGTAGTCTTATATAATTTTGCCCCACCATTCCTGTCGCACCCAATATTCCCACTTTAAATTTTTTCATTTTTTATAAGTCGCTTCGTTAAAATAGCTTTCTTCAAAATGCACACAATAATTTTCTGCTGAAAATTTTGCTCGTACTCGGCCCGTCGGCCTCCGTAAGGCATTTTTCAGAAACTATTTTAACTACGCTATACTATTTAATAAATTTCTTATACAAAGCTCTGACCACTTTATTGATATCAGCAGTTTTAATAACTGCTTCCATTCTATTACAATTCTCATAATAAAAAGCACTAATGAGCAAATCCGTACCAAGCTTTACAAGTAAATCATTAAAGTTGCTGACATCCTTGGCATCAAAAAGTCCTACGAGGAATACCATATGAGTCTTCACAATTTCAATCTTAGCAACTTTTTTCCTTAATTCATCATAGACTTTATAAATCTGGCCATTATTATTATCAGCTACAATTTGAAGACTATAATGAGTATTACTGATAAGGATTATATCCATTTTGAATTCTTTAAACGTCTGACTAACAATCGCCAAGAGATCATTGAGCTTTATAATTTCGTCTGTAATAAGTATGAAATTCAAGTCTTTTTTCAAGCTTACGATCTTTGCTCCTTTCTGTGGCCTGCTGGTATCTTCTATTCTTGTTTTTAATTTGGGATTAATTATAGAAGATATTTCAATAGGTGTTTTAAATAATTTAATATACTGAATAGCTTTATCGTGGATTATCTTCCCGGATTCTTCTGCTTCCATATAATTTATAAGTGGAATTGTTTTTGCTTCTTTAATTATTTTCGGATCAGCCGAGAGAACACCTCCGACATCTTTCCAAAGGACGACTTTCTCTGCTCGAAGTGCAGCTCCGATGAAGCAAGCTGTCGTATCAGTGCCACCACGACCCAAAGTTGTAGTTTGTTTATTTGAAGTTATGCCCGTGAATCCTGCTATGACAGGTAGTTCACTTACAGAAGACAATTTCTTTATAATATTCTTCTCAGATACTTTGTAATCAATATTTGCATTCTTGAAATTATTATCAGTGAGAATAGGTATTTCTTCGGCCAAGAATCTCTTAGACTTAATCCCCATCAGGTTGAAATAATTAGTTAAAATTGTAGCAGACAACTTTTCTCCATAAGAAACTATTTTATCTTCCAATATGTTTGTATTAGTGGCTACAATGACGAGCAAATCTTCTTCTAGCTGATAGAATAATTTATCTAATTCAATCTTTACTTTTTCTTGCTCTTTTTTATTAAAACCAATATCAATTAATATTGTGTTATGTAAATCTTTAATTTCTTTAATATAATTTGTAATGAGCAAATTAGCTTCTTTCTCTTTGAGTGACTTCTCACTAATTTTCAATAAGAAATAAACTAAACTATCAGTTATTCCAGGCATGGCCGAGACGACAGCAATAGGAGAAGAACCTGAAGCAAGCTGTTCTTTGAGCCTTTTGACAATAATAGGCATTAGCTCTTTCTTGAGTATTCCTCCACCGAATTTGTTTACTATAATCTTTTTAGACATACGGTCATTATATTACATATAGCGTATAAATCAAGGTTATTTTTATTGACTTATGGGGGTGGCAATAGTAAAATTGGGAGATGAATAAAATATTAGTAATAGGTTGTGGAAATGTAGGAAGTGTCGGTTTGCACAAAATGGCACAATTTAAAAATGTTTTTTCTGAGATTCACGTTGTGGGCAGAACTCCTAGTAAATGTGAGGCTGTTCGTCAGTCGGTTTTAAAGAAATCTAAAGGTAAAGTGGATCTTCATATTCATATTGCTGATGTGGGGAAAGGAGATAACTTTTTGAAACTTTTAAAAGAAGTAAAGCCAACTTTGGTTGTGAACTGGGGTAGCCCTTACGACAACCTAGTAATTATGGATGCTTGTCTAGAGTATGGAGTTAATTATATCGATACTGCTTGCTATGAGAACCCAGAAAAGTATGGCTTCTCTTACAAGTTACAATTAGCTAAAAATGAAGCATTTAAGAAGAAAGGCTTACTTGCAATTCTAGGCTCTGGTTTTGATCCAGGAGTTTCAAATATTTATTCTGCGTATGCTCGTGATTATATATTCGACAAGATTGAGACTATAGATATCCTAGACTGTAACGGTGGTTCAAAAGATGAGAAGATTAAATTTGCTCCGAACTTTGACCCTGAAATAAATCTTCGTGAGCTTATCTTGCCTATTAAATTCTGGGAGAAAGGGAAGTGGCAAGAGAGGATGAAGCTCATTGATGAAGATGCACCTTTCTTTGAATTCAATTTCCCACAGGCTGGCAAGTTCACTCCTTATCTAATGTATCATGAAGAGCTTGAGACTATTCCTACACACATACCGGGGCTTAAGCGTATACGCTTCTGGATGACATTCTCTACGACATATCTTACTTATTTGAGAGTGCTTTATAGTGTTGGGCTTACTCGCATAGATACTATTGATTACAATGGGCAGAAAGTTGTGCCAGTAAAATTCTTGAAAGCAATATTACCAAAAGGAGAAGATTTCAATAGTAGCTATGTAGGTAAAACAAATATTGGAAACATCATTACTGGTACAAAGGCTGGCAAGAAAAAAGCTATGTATATTTATAATGTTTGCGATCATAAAGAAGCCTATAAAGAGACAGGAGGCAATGCTATCGGTTATACGACAGCAATTCCTACAGTAACTTGTGCCAAGCTTGTGTTAGAAGGCAAATGGGGCGGAGTAGGTACCAAGAACACTGAAGACAAGAGCCTTGATTCCAAGATATTCATTGAAGAAATGGCAAAAGTAGGCCTCACAACAGTCATAAAAACTCTCAAAGACATCCCCGCCGCACTCAAAAAGGGTTATTAAAAAATGAAATATATGGGATATAACCCAGAAACAAAAGAATGTCAGAATTGCAAGAAAGACTTCACTATTGAGCCGGATGACTTTTTGTTTTATGAAAAAATAAAAGTTCCTCCACCTTCCTTTTGTCCACCTTGTAGAATGCAGAGGAGATACGCTTGGAGGAATATAATGTCTCTTTATAATAGTAAATGCGGATTATGTGATAAATCAGTTATAACTTTATATTCACCAGATTCTGGAATAACAGTATATTGTAATAAATGCTGGTGGAGTGACAAATGGGATCCAAAAAGTTATGGGGTTGATTATGATTTTAATAAACCATTCTTTACTCAATACAAAGAACTAATGCAAAAAGTTCCTCATATGGCACTTGTAAATGATGATGGGATAGCGAGTTTAAATTGTGAGTATACCCACGATGTTTGGTTTGCAAAAAATTGTTATATGCTTTTTTCTGGGTGGCATGTCGATAATGTTATGTATAGTTTTTTTGTTAATGCAGGGAAAGACATGATAGATTGTATGAACATTAGGACTGAGAACGAGTGGTTGTATGAATGTATGCTTTCTAGAAGCTCTTATAGATTAAAATATTCAAAGTTTTGTAGTGCCTGTATTGAGTCACAATTTCTCTTGGATTGTCGGGATTGTTCGGATTGTCTTATGTTAATGGGTCTCAGGAATAAAAAATATTATTTTAAGAATAAAAGATATACAAAAGAAGAATATAAAAAAATCTTAGAAAGTTATAGACTCGACACTTTCTCTGGAGTAAAAAAAGCCCAGAAAGAATACGAGGAATTTATCACAGAGCATCCACTTAAAGCAGTAGATATCATGCATAGTGTTAATTGTATAGGGGATGTTATCTCTGGTTGTAAAAATGTACGATATTCTTTTATTGCTAGAAAAAGTGAAAATTGTAAATATTGTGATTTTATTACTGTTAAGGATTGTTATGATGTTACTATGTCTGGAGAAACTTCTGAGTGTTATGAAGGAGCAATAGTCGACCATTCTCAACTTAATCTTTTTGGAATTTTTTCCGTAAAAAGTCAGGATATCAGATATACACAGCATTGTCATAATTGTAAACATATTTTTGGATGCAATGCTCTTCGTAACGACAATTATTGTATTTTAAATAAACAATATAATAAAGAAGAATACGAGGAACTAATTCCAAAGATAATTAAACAGATGAATGAAATGCCATATGTGGATAAAAAAGGTAATATTTATAAATTTGGAGAATTCTTTCCAAGTGAACTTTCACCATTTGGTTATAATGAGACTCAAGCACAAGACCAATTTCTACTTAGTAAAGATGAGGCAATAAAAAATGGATATAATTGGCAAGATAATATTCAGAGGACTATAGGGAAAGAAACATTGTTGCCAGAAAATATTCCAGAGGCAATCAATGAAGTCAAAGATGATATAGTAAATGAAATTCTTAGTTGTATAGAATGTAAAAGAAATTATAAAATTGTTCCTAATGAATTAATTTTCTACAAACAGATGCAGATCCCAATTCCTAGAAGATGTTTTCATTGCAGACATAAGAATAGAATAAAAAGAATAAATCCATTTAGACTCTGGCATAGGAAATGTATGAAGGAGGGCTGTAATAATGAATTTAAGACGTCCTATTCCCCAGAACGCAGAGAAATAGTATACTGTGAGCGTTGTTATCAGAATGAAGTTTATTAGCCGCCTACGCAGAAAGCTACGGCGAGCCGAAGAAATTATATGTCAAAAAATAATGAAAACATTTTTATAGAACCTTGGATTGAGATAGAGGGTTGGGATAAGGTAGATTTTTCTAAAGTGGAGACGCCTTCGTATGTAGTTTCTTTGGAGAAATTAGAAAACAATCTCAAGATTTTAAAAGGGGTAGAAGAGAAAACTGGGGCCCATATACTTATGGCACTCAAAGGCTTTTCTATGTTTTCCACTTTTCCTTTGATTAAGAAATACCTATCAGGCTCTGAGGCAAGCTCAGTGAATGAAGCAAGGTTGGGCTATGAAAAATTTGGCAAAGAGACTCACGTTTTCTCTCCTTCATATACAGATGAGAACATCAAGGAGTATATAAAGTATGCTGATCATTTGGTTTTCAATTCTTTCTCTCAGTGGAATAAATTTGCCGCCTTCGTTAAAACTACGGCGAGCCGAAGAAAAGTATCATGTGGAATTAGAGTAAATTTAGAGCATAGCGAAGTTGAGACTTCTATGTATGATCCTAGTAGCGAGAATTCTCATTTCGGAGTAACAAGGGCAAATTTCGAAAAAGAAAATATCACAGGTTTGGAGGGTTTGCATTTTCATAATCTTTGCGAACTTGGGGCAGATGCACTAGAGCGAAGTCTTAAAGTTTTCCTAGAAAAGTTTGGAGAATTTCTACCACAGATGAAGTGGGTGAACTTCGGTGGTGGGCATCATATCACAAGAAAAGATTATGATTTAGAATTACTTTATAAAATATTGAATGATTTTAAAATAAAATATCCTCATTTAGAAGTATACTTAGAACCTGGAGAAGCTGTAGCCCTCAATGCAGGAGTATTGGTAGGAGAAGTTGTAGATATATTTAAGAATGGTATAAACATAGCAGTTCTTGATGTATCAGCTACTACGCATATGCCAGATGTACTCGAAATGCCTTATTTACCAACTATTTTAGGGGCTAAACCGCTATTGCGGTCGCCCGATTCACAAGATGAATTTAGGGCAGAGCCTGTAAAGGAAGGCTTAGAGTATAATTATCGTCTAGTAGGCCCAAGTTGCCTTACAGGGGATGTAATAGGCGAGTATTCATTCAGTAAACCGCTTGAAATAGGGCAAAAGTTAGTATTTATGAATATGGCAATATATACGATGGTGAAGAATAATACTTTCAATGGGGTAAATTTACCAAACATTGCTACAATAGATAAATCCGGTAAGATAAAAATTATTAAAAAGTTTGGATATAAGGATTTTAAAAATAGATTATCATAAAAATATTATGAAAAAGAAAATAATAAAAATTGGTTTAGTCCAGAGTAAAGTAACGGACAATTTAGAATTAAATCTAAAAAAAACTTTAAAGATGGTGGAGAATGCAGCAGTAAAAGGTGCAGAGATTATTTGCTTACAGGAACTTTACAAGACCCCGTATTTTCCAAGTAAGAAAGGAGTTAAAGTAGATAAATTTTTAGAAACTATTCCGGGAGAATCTACGGAAGCTTTCAAAAAGATTTCTAAAAAATATGGATGCTCTATTATTTTGCCTATCTACGAAAAAGCTAAAAATGGGAAAAGATATAATACAGTTGTAGTTCTAAATGGAAAAGGCGAGGTTGGAACCTCATATAGAAAGATTCACATACCTCACGATCCAAGCTTTTATGAAAAAGATTATTTTGCCGAAGGGGATAATGGTTACAGATTGTATAAACACAAAAATACAACTTTCGCAGTTCTTATTTGTTTTGATCAATGGTTCCCAGAAGCTGCTCGCTCGCTCAAGCTTTCTGGTGCAGAGATGATCTTCTATCCAACAGCTATTGGAAATATAATTGGGAATAAACCTATCGATGGAGACTGGCATGATGCATGGGAGACGATAATGCGAAGCCACGCTATTGCAAATAGCTTGCCAGTTATAGCTGTGAACAGAACGGGAACAGAAGGGCAATTAGAATTCTGGGGACAATCTTTTGTCACAGATGCATTTGGAAAAATTATAAAAAGAGCTTCAAAAAACAAAGAAGAAGTAATAATAGCTACTCTTGATTTAGCTATGAATGATTACATATCAAATGATTGGGGATTTTTAAGAAATCGTAGACCAGATACTTATAAAAAGATAACACAAGCGAAATCAAAATAGTTAGCGAACTAACATACTATGATAGAGATTCCAAAAGAATTAGGATACTACATGCCAGGTGAATGGGAAAAGCATTCGGCCGTTTGGCTTGCGTGGCCATATGGAAATATTACCTTTCCGAATCATTTGAAGGAGGTTGAAGAAGATTATTGTGAGATTATTAAAATATTGCAGAATAGTGAAAAGGTGAAGCTCTTAGTTTTAAACGAGACTGAGAAAGAAAGAATAAAGAGTAAACTACTAGAAAACAAAGTTGATTTAAAGAAAGTAGAATTCTATATGAGAGATTATGCAGATGTCTGGACTCGTGACTATGCTCCTATAACTTTATTTAATAAAAACAAGAAAGATAAAGCTTTCGTAAAATGGCACTACAATGCTTATGGCAAAAAGCATGATCCACTCTTTACAGATTTATTGAAAGATGATAAAGTTTTCCTAAATATTTTAGATGAAAATGAGAATAAAATATTCAAACCAGATGCAGTTTTAGAAGGTGGGGCAGTAGAGTCAAACGGCAAAGGAACTATCTTAACTACAGAGCAATGCCTTCTTAATCCAAATAGAAATAGTGAGCTTGATAAAGGGCGTACAGAGATATATCTTAAGGCTTATCTAGGAGCTGAAAATGTAATCTGGCTTAGAGAAGGACTTGTAAATGACCACACCGATGGGCATATAGATGAGGTGGCTCGTTTTGTTAATTCTAGTACGATTGTTTGTGCTTATGAAAAAGATAAAAAAGACCCCAATTATTCTATTTTAAATAATAATTTTAAAATATTAAAGAATGCTAAAGATAAAAATGGTAAAAAGTTTAAAGTAGTGAAGCTCCCAATGCCCCATATGGTTTATGATAATGGAGAGAAAGCCCCTGTCTCTTATACGAATTTCTATATAGGAAACTCTGTTATACTTATGTCATTATTTAATGATCCAAATGATAAAAAAGCTATGAAAATAATGAGATCTCTCTTCCCGAAGCATAAAGTAGTAGGAATAGATTGTAGAAGAATAATCTATGGTGGGGGAGCGATACATTGTATAACAATGCAAGAATATCTTTAAAATTGAAAGTTGTATGTTATAATCACATTATGAATTGGTTTTTAATTGCACTTATTGCTACTTTCTTATGGGCAATATCAAATATTGTTGATGAGTTCATTGTGAAGAAATATTCCATAGGTAAACGTGGCTCAGGAGGGCTTGTACTTTTCACAAGTTTTATGGGTATTTTTATGACTATACTTATTGGAATTTTCACACAAGGATTATCCTCTATTCCATTTACTGACAAAGTATTACTAATAATAACAGGAGGGCTCACAATCGGCTGGATTATTCTTTATCTTTATACTCTTGAGACAGAAGACGTATCTTCTGTAGTACCGTGGTTCCTCACTATTCCAATTTTTGGTTATATTCTCGGATATATTTTTCTTGGGGAAACTCTTACACGATATCAATGGATAGGATCTATAATTATTCTTGTGGGTATGGTAGTTATTTTAATAGATTTTGGAGAAGAAAAAAGAAAATTTAAATGGGAGCCAGCACTTTTTATGACACTGGCTTGCCTTATGGTAGCAATCTCAGGTGTTATTTTTAAATATGTAACCATTGAGGGGAATTTCTGGGTCTCATCATTTTGGGAGTACATAGGACTTGGAACTTTGGGGATTATTATGTATTTTCTTGTCCCTAAGTATCGTCATCAATTCCATCTTATGAATAAAAGCGGGGGATTTAAAATTTTCTTTTTAAATATGATAGCAGAAGTGACTACTATTTCTGGTAATCTTCTTACAAATTTTGCAATGCTTCTGGCTCCTGTAACAATGGTTTATCTTGTGGGAAGCTTTCAGCCAGCTATCGTCCTAATCCTGACTCTTATTGGAACGAAATTCTTCCCTCATATTACAAAAGAAAATTTAAAGAGGCATATATTACTTCCTAAAATATTTGCAATTATTATAATGATTATTGGTAGTATGTTTCTATTACTTTAAATATGATGTATAATATAAAGAGTACAAAGTAAAAGTATTTATTATCAATCACTAATTTTTGTCTTTCATTTTATGAAAAATTTATCAAAACTTTCTCTCTTAGTTGTTTTCTTATCAATATTTATCTCCACTCCAGTTTTCGCAGCAGCTCCGACCAATCAAGCGACTTCTGCCAATGGAATTATTCTTGCAACTGTAAATATAAATAATGCAAAAATTATCTCTCAAAAGGGGAATATTTTCAATATCTCTTTCTCTCTTTCCAATGGTGAAGGATTACAAACTGGAGTTAAATACGGAATAGAACTAGTTCAAGACTCCACCAAAGGACAATTGATCGTGGATGAAAAAATTTATGATGAATCTCTGACTTTAAATCCAAATACAACAACTAAAAAAGAAATCACATATACAGCACCATCTTCCTTAAGTGGCTCTTATACTCTTTATATTACAAGTAAAAATAGTAGCGGTTTTCCATTTGGTCATATTCCTGTGAGCGTAGTGAATCTGACCAATAATAATGGGCTACAAATTCTTCCCGAGACTTGTTTAATACAGACAGAGACTGGTAAATCCTATAGCATAAATCAGAGGATAGGTATTAAACCTGAAGAAAGTATCAAACTTAATTGTACTGCCCAGAATTCTCTTAAGACGGATATAAATGTTACACCTTCCTACGAGACGCATCTAATGTCTTCTTATGGAAATATTATTGAGACACAAACAAAAGGAGATACTAATCCAATATCTTTTAAAGCAAATGAAAGTAAATCTTTTTCCGTAACCCTTCCGAAAGTTACTACTCCTTCGTCTTATAATATTAACTTTCTATTAATTAACAAAGATTTTAAATCAAATTCTATCAATGTGAATTACACAGTACTAGGAGCTAGTGCTACCATTGAGAATCTATCTTTAGATAAAGATTATTATAATAAAGGAGACAAAGCTCAAGTGTCTTTTGTTTATATAACTCAAGGTTTATCTGCTATCACTTCCAATATTCAGATTTCAAATGGTAATGGTAATTCCTGTGCTAAAGAGCAATCTCAGAAATTAACGATAACTACCAATCCTAAAGTAGATTCTAGTATTTCTATCAAATCTTCTTGTATTGACCCTATAATTTCTCTATCTCTCACGGATGAAAATGGAAAAGTCTTAGATCAAAAAGAATTCAAAGTAAAGACAACTTCTGAAATTCAAAAACCAAAGTTCAATATACTTTATGCTATTATTCCCCTTATACTCTTGATTATTGTTATAACTTATCTTTATATTAAAAGAAAAAATAATCCAATCACGCCAATCACACCTAATACCCCCGCTACAACACCAGAAAATTCTAATTCTGTCCCTATGAGTATTATCTTCTTTTTTATATTCTTTTCTTTATTTACTTTAATGCCTACTAATAAGGCTTCAGCTGTTACTCTTTCCTATGGTGGTGGTTTTGTAGATGTAAGTATAGGTATTTTTAGTGGAACTGCTGGCGATCCTTTTACTACTGGTAAGACTATCTATGCTTATGTGACTGCAAATTGTGTTTATTTCTGTCCTTTTATGTTTAATACAGTTTTTGCAGCAAGCAATACAGGTAGTGGAAGTTTACTGACAAGGTCAGAATTGGATGATTTAAAATCTTCTATACTACCGACAGCTGAAGCAGCTATTTCTCCTATTATTCCCGCTGGATATACCACCATATTTTCTGTTGGTAATCTAGGCGTTAATAATATTTCTGGGCAAGCATCTTTTCCAGTTCAATCTACTCCGGGAACGTATTATATGAATTTTGCTGATAGTGGTATTTTTACTTATTCAATCCCTTATGTTGTTGCAAGTCCTCCAGCTACTGCACCAGCTACAGTGCCGACAGTGCAAGTGTATGCAAATACTGTAAACCCACTAACAACACCTTATGATAGCCTCGTAAAAATTACTTGGAATTCTCAAAATTCAACAAGCTGTGATTGTACTTATCTTAAAAATGGGGCAACTACTTCTTGTGGTACTGGAACAGTTGGAGATAATCAAGGAGGTATGTCTTTTAATTTGAAAGAGTCTACTACCTTTAATGTTAATTGTACCGATGGAATTAACAGCACCAATACTAGTGGTAGTTGCGGTGGAAATAAAGTAATTGGTAGTAAAAATTGTGATGGAAGTGCAGGTCCTGGTCCAGACGAAGGTTTATCTTGCAGTAGCTTTACTAGTGCTGATCTTTGTAATCCACCATCGTGTCATACATGGTATCATCACGGTTGTAGTTGGAATTAATATTTAATTTATTCTAAAACACACCTAAATTTTAGGTGTGTTTTAGTGATTTTTAATAAAAAGTTATACACTTATTATTCACTTTCCATATTTGACAATAATCTATAAATGTCTCATACTTATACATGAAATATGTATCATGAAAACCATTATAGTAGTGTTCCTCTTGTCCATCACCCTTTGGGGATGTGATAAGGGAAGTTTTGGGGTTGATCCAATTTTGGACCCCCCAAAAACGTACACAGTTACCTACTTGGAAAAGTTGGTAACAGGAGAAAAATCTGAAGTAGCCAGTGCAAAAGCTGGTGATATAAAGATTTTTAAACTTGGGAAATATCCAGATTGTAGCCCAGTTTCGGTTGCAATAAACGGTGTTTTTCAAGCACTTCCTCTGTTTGATACTTATACGGTCACAGTAAGTTCAGACTTGAATGTTGTCGTTGAGTATGTCAGCAATGACAGGCTCATACTAATGAAGACCACCCCTTGGTTTACTGAAAAGATTGTATATTATGACGTAAATAATAATGTTTTATCTACTAATGACTTTCGGGAAACTCCTGAAAGGTTAACTGATGAAACTTATTTTTATAAAACAAACTACAAGACTTTTCATAAAGGAGCAACTGATTCATTCTCGGGAGCAAATTGGTCATTAATAGGCAAAGTTTTTAATAATGGTTCAGAATGGGAAGTTCTGCTACTGTCGGAGAAAAATTTTGTTTATCAAAGACCGGTTACCCAACAGGATGGGAAGGTGGAATACATGAGAATTTTCATGTATCAGAAGTAACCATCCACAGAGCAATTCAATTCCTCTGTGAGACGCATTGTTAGAAACTATTCTAACCAACAATTCTATGAGCGTCATAGAAACAAAAAGCACACTTGAATTTTTAATTCAGGTGGCTTTTTATTTTTACATTCAAACCGTTGAATCATTACGTTGCTATTGACTGATTTAACTTTGTATAGTATTATTATAATTGAATAAATTGGCAATTTCGCCAAAATTCAAAAATAATTAAATATAGTTTTTTATGAAAACAGTTATTCCTAGCAAAAAAAGCACGATCTTAAATAAAGAAAGTGCTAAGGGTTCGTCATCAATTTCTAATGACGGACCAAGCTTTGGACCCCTAGATTGTTTTGTCGCAACTGCATGTTATGGACAAGATGATTCCACTGTAAACTCTTTACGATTATGGAGAGATGAGATTATTAAACAGGGAACGGAAAAAAGTAAACTTTTGTTTATCCGTGCTTACTATTCCTTCATTGGGAAACCCGGAGCATGGGTTTTACAAAAACTTCCGTTTTTGAAACCAATAGCCAGAAGAGGAATCAAATTCTTCATTCGGTTGAATAATATCTCATAATCGGTAAGGTAACCTAACTAAAGAAGTCGTATTATAATCATACGACTTCTTTATTTTTTTATATTTAACTTTCCTAAATAAAATTTAATTCTATCAAGAGAAAATAATGTTGCTAAAATTGTCATAAATAATCCAATAGGATTTTTAAGTCCAGGTATTATATTTGCCCTTAATTCCATACCAAATATTCCCATACATCTTGATTTATCTGTAAGATGATATAGTTCATGTTCTATTACAAATTTTTTAATTACAGGATTCAGATCTTCTCTAACTTCTCCATAAGATTTTTCTCCTTCATTTTTCAAATAAGCTCTACCAAAGGCTATCCCCAGTTTGTCTTTTGAAACAAAGTATATTTTAAATTTCTGCCCTTTATAAGTATATTCTTTAAATTTTTTTTCCATATTTTAAAAGTTAACTGGTTATTCTTTGAGTTTGTCCTTTGAATTTTTTGATAATAATTTATTTTCTATAATTTTTCTAATAAACTCAGATCGTGTTGAAAAATAAGTATAGTATAATAAATTTTTTATACTCGCCATTCTTGTACGTGGATTCATTGTAGCTAGAATTCTTAAAGATCCTGGTGTATATACATCCTCAATATCTCTTAAGTGCATCATATCACCAGTGAATTGACCTTTTTTAAATTGAGTCCATATTTCTTCAGTGGATTTATTTTTGCTTTTAGCTATTTTGTTAATAATAGAATCTATTGTAAGCATTTCTATAAAGTATTCAGATTCCATGTAGTATAAAATTTTCCTAATCTTATTTAATATATCTGGTTCATCTTTATATTCTTTCATGAGAATATCCATAGTTGTTTTATCAACAACTCCTTCATTTAATCCACGAAAATAATCTTCTTGGCCATTTTTTGTTAATAGATATCCATTTCTATATGTATTTTCATTAATTTTGTATGACTCTGAATTATCTTTATTAATATCTAATTCATACTTATGAAAAGATTTACCGTGAATTGCTTCATGAATGATAGTGCTGTAATTAGACTCAGTTTTTGAGTTTTTATTTAACTGAGTTATTTTCGTTAGTAGTTTTTGAACAAAATAGCCAAGAGACGGAATTATTTTCGTTGGATTTTTGAGAATATTTTCTAATTTAACTTTATAATTATTTTCAATTTCTATCAATCTTGTTTCAGAGTAATAAGTACCTTTACCGGTAGATTTATTTAAAAATTTGAATTGGTAACTATTAATATCAAATGTTGTAACATCAACTCCCATTAATTTTAGTTCTTCTTCAATTAATTTTTTTGACTTCTCTATATTTAACGATTCTTCTGGGGTTGGTTCTCTATAATCAATTAATTCTTTTTTAGTTTCTTCAAAATGTCTAGTTTCTAATGCTTTAGAAACTGCATTAGCATCTTCATTTGTTAAGTTTTTACCAATAAAGTTATATTTCTCCATAAAATTTAGTTTAATTATAAATACTTAATACATTCTCATTATATCATTATCTTCCTATTAATCTAAATATAAGGTATAATACATATATGCCCGAAGAAAAGCAGAAACATAATATATTTTTATATATCCTATTAGCTGGAGTGATTATTTCTATTTTTTCATCTTTCTATTTTTTTTATTTTAAGAAAGACTTTAATTTTATAGTTGAAACTAAATGTAATCCTGAGACTGAGACTTGTTTTTATCGTGATTGTACAAACCCAGATGATTGCCCACCAAATGGCTTTTCTTATTATAATACTTATACATTAAAAGCTTCTAATTTCAAGATGTGTGAGAATGAAGACTGTCTTCTTGCTTGCACGACAGGTGCTATAAAATGTAAAAAAACAAAATGCACTGAAAGTGAATTATCTGATGGTACATGTGTGGCTCCTACTAATACTAATCAAAATATAAATTAAATAATTTTATGCCAGAAGACGATAAAAAAATATCAATTGGGGATTATGATACAATAATGTCTGATAGGAATATCTTTAACCAGATTGTTTACACACCGCTCTCCGAAGCCCTTCGGCTTTTAGATGAAAGACAAAAAGACCCTGAGTTAATGGCAAAAATTGAAAAAAATATATGATTCCAGAATTTCCAAAAATGAAATCCATTGAACTTTCTGACAGGGAAGAAGTGGAAAAAATAACTAAAAAGTATCCACCATATTCGGATTTTAATTTTATTTCTATGTGGTCTTGGGATATAAAAGGTGAAATGCGTCTTTCACAATTTCATGGAAATTTAATAGTTCGTTTTACTGACTATCTTACAGGTGAACCATTTTATTCTTTTCTGGGCAATACTGAAGTAAATAATATAACACAAAAATTACTTGATTTATCTATAAAAGAAGAAACTAAACCAAAACTTTATCTTATATCTGATGATGTCGCTAGAATAATTACTCATGATAAATTTAGAATAGAAGAAGACTCAGATAATTTTGATTACATTTTTGATTTAGAAGAAATTTCTTTTTTAAAAGGTTCAAAATTTGCTTCTCAAAGAAATAAAGTTAATAAATTTTCTAAAAAATTCCTAGATATTAAAGTTACTAAGTTAAATTTAAAAGATCTTGATATTCAAAAAAAGATTTTAGATTTAGATGAATTTTGGCTTAAGAATAAAATTAAAAAAGATACAAACTTTCATTTTAAAAATGAACTTCTTTCTACTCATAAATTTTTTGCCGGCAATTTTGAAGATTCTGTTGGTATAGGTATATATAATAAAGAAAAACTTATAGCTTATTCTATATCGAATATTTCTAATGACAAAAATTTTGCTGTGTCACATTTTTCTAAGGCAGATATAAATTTTGAGGGGATTTATGATTATTTAATGAAAGAAAATGCAAAATTTTTAATAGAATGTGGATGTAAATTTTTGAATTTTGAGCAAGATTTAGGATTACCTGGCTTAAGGAATAGCAAAAGGTCCTTTATGTGTAGGTTTTTAAAGAAATTTACTATTAGCTTTGCGGAATAATTATTAATATAGTATAATATATGCATATGTTTTATAATACAAAAAATCTATATATTCGTAATCATCTTTTAATGATTTTAGTTTTTTTCATTTTTATTATTCTTACTATTTGGTGGCTTATCTTAAATCCATTTTTAAATTCTGAGAGTACTTCAATAATTCATGATAAATATATTTGGGGGTCTTTTTATCAAATTTTGGCATTATTAGGTGGAATAATTGGAGTAATTATATCTAAAAATTTTGGAGGTTTTAAAAGCCAATTAGGAAGATCTATTTTATATTTTTCGATAGGATTATTTTTACAATCATTCGGGCAAAGTGTCTATAGTTATTTTAATTTATTTGCTCAAATACAAGCCCCTTATCCTTCGATTGGGGATATTGGATATTTTGGAAGTGTAATATTATATATTTTAGGAGTAATGTCTTTAGCAAAGATTTCTGGAGCCAAAATTTCTCTAAAACTTTTTAGAGGTAAAATCCAAGCAATTTTATTACCATTAATTATGCTAATAGGTTCTTATTCAATGTTCTTAAAAAATTATGAATTTGATTGGGCAAATAAGTTAAAAATATTTTTAGATTTTGGTTATCCACTAGGACAAGCTTTTTATGTATCTTTAGCAATTCTTACTTTAATTTTAACAAGAAATATATTGGGCGGAATTATGAAAAAACCAATTATTTTATTTTTAATTTCTCTTATTGCACAATATATTGCTGATTCTTATTTTTTATTTCAAGCAAACAATGGCTCTTGGTATGTTGGAGGAATAGGAGACTTCCTGTATGTAATTTCCTATTTTTTGATGACTATAAGTATTATTCAAACAGGTTATGTTTTAAGAAGTCTTAAAGAAACTAATTAAATTTTTATGGATACTTTAACTAAATTAAATATCTTCAATCAAATGTCTCTAAGAATTATTAAAGAGCAAGAGCTTGTTATTGGTCCTATGGCTTGGAATGAAGCCAAAAAAGTTATCGGGCTTACTGTTGATCAACAACACAGTTCTATTTCCTTTTCTGGTGACAGTAAAGATGTGATAAACCGTCTAATTGCACAATATGAAAGATTATTTGGAAAAGCTTCTCACGAAGTTTGTCGTGATGCTGTGCAAGATATGATTAAAGAACTTAAACCAGAAGAAATACCTTCAAGCCTTAAATAATTTTTATGACAGATCAAAAAAACGATACACATATTTCTGTGGAAGAATTTCAAAAAGCCACGGAAGAGCTTTATAAGAAAAATTTAGAGTTGGTAAATTTAAATAAAGAAATTGAACGACTCAATGGAGAACTCGGAGATGCTAATGAAAAGTTGAAGGGGCTCGATAAGCTGAAGACAGAATTCGTTTCGCTTGCTTCACATCAGCTCCGTAGCCCTCTAACAGCCATTAAAGGTTATGCTTCTATGCTTATGGATGGAGATTATGGAGAAATGACCAAAGAAGCGAAAGAAGCTATTGATCGTATGTATCAATCAAGTAAGAATTTGACGATTGTCGTAGAAGATTTGCTGAATGTGACTAAGATAGAATCAGGCGGTATGAAGTTTGAAATGGCACCATTTGATCTATCTATAATTGTAGAAGATGAAGTCAAAGATTTCTCTATTGCCACAGAGAAAAAAGGACTCAAATTAAACTTTGAAAAAGATAGTGATACCTCATTTATGGTAAATGGCGATAAAGAAAAAATTCGCCAAATTATAATAAACTTCATAGATAATTCTGTTAAATATACCAAAGAGGGCAGTGTAAATGTATCTGTGAAGAATCAAAATAATAAAGTTGTATTTTGTGTGAAAGATACAGGAATGGGAATGACCGAGGAGGTAAAAGATAGTCTCTTCCAAAAGTTTGCTCGTGGTGATGGAGCTCGCATGAATACTACAGGTACTGGTCTAGGGCTTTACCTTGCAAAACAAATAGTGGAAGCACATAAAGGCCGAGTTTGGGTAGAATCAGAAGGGGAAGGTAAAGGCTCAGCATTCTTTATGGAGCTAAATGCAACTAAATAATATAAAAATGACTAGGCAAGACCTAGTCATTTTTATATTAGATTAAATTTTTAATAACTTAGCCATATAATCAATATCTTTATCTCCACGCCCCGAAAGATTTAAAATTATAATTTTATCTTTGTTTAGAGTTGGAGCAAACTTCATTACATAAGCTACTGCGTGAGCACTTTCAAGAGCTGGAATAATTCCTTCCACTTTAGATAATTCTAAGAATGCTTTTATAGTTTCATCGTCTGTTGCGCTAGTATATAGGACTCTTCCAATATCTTTTAGATAAGCATGGATAGGTCCAACTCCTGGATAATCTAATCCAGATGCAATAGAATGAACACTATTTGGTTCACCCTTATCATCTTGTAATACTATTGTCTTCATACCATGTATTACACCTTCTGTACCATAAGTAATTGTAGCAGCGTGATCACCAATACCAGAACCTCTACCAGCTGGCTCTACGCCAATAAGTTTCACTTCATCATCAAGAAATTCATGGAATAATCCAATAGCATTTGAACCACCACCGACACAACCTATTACATAATCTGGTAACCTTTTTTCTTGCTCTAAAATTTGTTCTTTCGCTTCTTTGCCAACTATCGATTGAAAATCTCTTACAATCATTGGGTAAGGATGCGGTCCGACAACTGATCCAATAGCAAAGAAAGTAGTTTGGTACTCATTTATAAAGGTTGCAAAAGCACTATCTACGGCATCTTTTAGACATTTTCCTCCACTTGTGACTTCTACAACTTTAGCCCCTAGTAATTTCATACGAATCACATTGGGATGTTCTTTGGCTATATCTATAGAGCCCATATGTATTTCACATTCAAGCCCTAGTAAGGCTGCTGCTGTGGCAAGGGCTACTCCATGCTGTCCTGCTCCAGTCTCAGCTAGAACTTTTTTCTTTCCCATTCTTTTTGCTAATAAAACTTCACCAATACAATGATTTATCTTATGAGCACCTGTATGATTTAAATCTTCTCGTTTAAGATAAATTTTTGCGCCATCCAATTTTTCGGTTAAGTTTTTTGCAAAATAAAGCGGTGAGGGACGACCAACATAATTTTTTAATAAATCAGCATACTCTTTTTGAAATTCTGGATCATTTTTTGCTTTTAAATATTCTCGTTCTATTTCTTTTAATGGTTCTACTAATTGAGGAGGGATGAAACTCCCTCCGAATTTTCCATAATATCCATTTTCATCTGGTAAATTTTTTAATGATTTTATTTGTGTTTTCATATAATTTATGTTTTTATTTTTTAAAATAGTAATGTAAAGACTTAGCGTTTTTTAATTACGCCAGAATTCAGTACAATGTTGTTTAAAAATAAATTTATTCATATAGTTTTAAGTAAGAAATAAAAAAGCCCACAGTTATGTGGGTGTCGTGTATTATTTAGAAATAATTATAAATACAACAAAGACTACCCACTTATGTGAGCTGTCCACCATGCTATATTAGTATAATTTGCCTGCTTAATTATGTTTTAATTATAGAATATAAACATCTTTATTGCAAGACTCTGTTTATATCTTATTTATTTCATATTTTTCGTCTATATCCTTTATTTCAAATCCTAAATCTTTAATCTTGTCTCTTAATTCATCACTTTTAGCCCAATCTTTGTTATTTCGAGCTTCTTGTCGCTTTAAAGCAAGCTGGTTTACTTCATCGGGGATACGTTCTTCTTTTATTTTATCTAAATCAAGCCCTAAAACCTTATCGAAATCAAGTATTGTAGCTAGTTTGTCTGCATTGGAAATACCATATTTGAAAACTTCCCCGACTGTTGCCATAGCTTTAGACATATTCAGGTCATCGTTGATACTTTCTAGAAATCTTTCTTTTAATTCTTCATTCACAAGACCAACACTTCGGCCAAGATTTTTAACTTTATCTAAAAGATTTTTATAACCATTAACAGCAGAATTTATTATTTCTTCATTCCATTCCATTTGCTTCCTATAATGTACAGAATAAGTCGCATAGCGGTATACGAGAGGATTAATATTTTTATTTATAAATTCACTTGAAATCGTCAGGAAGTTCCCAGTACTTTTGGCCATTTTCTCGCCATCTTTTAGATTTAAGAATTCTCCGTGCATCCAATAATTTACCCAAGGCACCTCTTCTGTACAAGCTTCGCTTTGAGCAAGCTCGTTAGTATGGTGAAGATTGATGAAGTCTACTCCACCTGCATGTATATCAAAATGAGTCCCCAAGTACTTGATACTCATCGCTGAGCATTCTATATGCCAGCCTGGGAAGCCAATACCCCAAGGACTTTCCCATTCCATTTGTCTTTTGGTATCAGAAGGGGAGAATTTCCACAATGCAAAATCGGTGGGATTTTTCTTTTCACTATTGGCTTCGACTCTTGCTCCTTCTTTGAGTGCTTCAAGATTTTGATGTGAGAGCTTGGTATAATCCGCCACCTTAGATGTATCAAAATATATGCCATCGGAAGTTCTATATGTAAAACCTTTTTGCTCAAGAACTTTGATCATTTCTATTTGTTCTTTTATATTGTCAGTCGCTTTACAGAAAATACTAGGGTAAATAATATTCAAATTAGTTAAATCTTCTTTAAATTTATTTGTATAAAATTCTGCTATTTGCCATACAGTTTTATTTTCTTTTTTGGATTCTTTTTCAATTTTATCTTCACCCATATTACCATCTCCAGTCAGATGACCGACATCGGTAATATTCATCACATGTTTTACATTATAGCCATTATAATTTAGCACACGTTTAAGCACATCTTCAAAGATATAAGTGCGAAGATTACCAATATGAGCATAATTATAAACAGTCGGCCCACAAGTATACAGACCCACTTCATTACTTTTAATTGGTTTGAATTCTTCTTTCGCTCTTGTAAGAGTATTATAAATTTTTAGAGCCATTTTTTTCTTTTAATATAAATAAATACCATTAAACTTGTAACGAGCATCAAAACTAAAACTAGAGAGTAAGACCGACTACTTTGTGATTGGAGAAATTTACTATTTATCACAAAAATATCAGAGATGATAGTAATAGGCGAAATAAGGAAAGTAATAATAGTCAAAATCTTCATAGTTTCCTTGGTTTTATTAGCTAACAGAGAGTCATTCGTATCTCGTAAATCATCCAAGATTTCTTTATGACTGTCTAAAATTGATTGTGTTTTATTATATTCACTTATAATCGCCGAAATATAATAACCAAATTTATCACCAAAGAAGTGCTTGGCCGATAATTCAAAAGATCCTAGGACTTCTTTATGGAATCTTATCGCTTGGCGGAAATCTAAGAGTGTCCTATTGATGTTGGAGAGAGTTGCTACCATTTTTCCTTCCATTCCTCCAAAAATTTTATTCTCAACATCTTTTAAAAGTATGTTTACACTGTTTAATTGGTATCTAGAATGAACATATAATGATTTGATAAGATGAAAGAATAAGAAGCCCGCATGATCCACATCCATACGCTTCTCAAGTATTGCATCTACTTCAAAAGTTTTTGAAAATTCATGCAAAGAATCTATCGGCCCATAATGAGTTGTGATAATAAAATCGTTACTAATAATAAAATCAATTTCTTTTTCTATACTTTTATTCCCACTGTGTGATATCTCAGGAAAATGTAATATTAGATAAATAAAGTTTGGATATAAGTCTACTTTTGATTGCAGACTTAGATTCTTCATTTCTTCTCCGACAACTGGGGGGATAGAGTACTCTTCCATTATGTGCCCCATTTCATCATCGGTGGGAGATTCTAAATCCATCCAAGTTAAACCTTTATATTTGTATTTTGATATCATATTCTTATAGTATACAACCCCTATTGCTTTTTTCAAAATATTTGTGTATTATGAGTCCTGTGGAAAACCTTTATATAGCGTTTTCTATAATACATAAATATGGCAACAGCTAAAAAAACAACCCAAAAGAAAGTATCTGAAAGTAAAGAATTTGCTGTGATTTTTACAGGTGGTAAGCAGTACAAAGTCGCTATTGGAGATATCCTTAAAATTGAGAAATTAGATGGGGATTTCAAAGTCGGAGACAAAATTGTCTTTGATAAAGTCTTACTGGTAGACAACGGAGTAGATACAACCATCGGCAATCCTTATATCACAGGAGCAAAAGTAGAATCACTCTTCCAGAAAGCCGGCAAGCGCCCCACAGTCACAGTCGTCAAATACAAGCAAAAGAGCCGATACTTGAAGAAGAATGGCCACCGTCAACCCTTCGTAGAAGTCAAAATCTCAGCAATCAAATAAAACATCATAAAACTAACCAGCCCGAAGCAATGCTTCGGGCTGGTTTATATTTACCTTTCTTTTCCATCTTATGGTATAATATTTAGAGTAATTTATTAATCACTAATTTTTATTTTTCATTTTATGAAAACCATATCAAAACTTTCTCTCGTAGTTGTTTTTTTATCACTATTCATCAGCACTCCACTTTTCGCAGCGACGCCCCCCCCCACAACACCTACCAGCAATTCCTCTCAAGCAATAATTTTAGCTGATGTAAATATAAATGAAGCTAAAATTGTAAAACAAGAAAACAATAAATTTGACATATCTTTTATACTTTCAAACGGCAAGGGAATTCAGACTGGAGTAAAATATGGAGTACAACTAGTTTCTACTTCAAATAAAATTCAAACTACAGTCGATGAAAAGATATATAATGAATCTCTAACATTATACGAAAATTCATCTATCAAAAAAACTATTCAATATACGGCTCCAGAAATTTTAGATGGAACATTTTCATTGTATATAATAAGTAAAAACGAAGAAGGATTTCCTTATAGTACTGGACTTCTTGGAACTGTTAGAATTAAGGCTTCGCAAAAGGGAATTTACATTTCTTCGGGATCTTGTTTTCTTAAGGTTCCTGGAGAGAAAAACTCAGTTGCATATAAATTAAACCCTCCACTCGATATAGGTATAGATGAAAATATATCTATATCATGTTTTGCAAATAATAATTCAGATAAGGAAATACAAGTTAACCCTGTTTTAGAAATAAGAGAATCTAATTCTTATGGTAAATTAGTTGAATTAGGAGCAATAGATATTCAATCAATTAGCTATAAATCCAAAGAATCTAAATTATTTTCAATAACTTTACCTAATATTGATAAATCAGGTACATATTATGCAACTATTGCTTTAAAGGAGGGAAATATTTTATCAAATAAGGTAAGTTTTTCTTATATAGTCAGGGGAAGTTCTGCAACTATTAGTAATGTACTCATGGATAAAGATTATTATCAAAAAGGGGAAACTGCAAATGTATCACTTCTGTGGAATTCTATTGTAGGTAAATTAGTGAGAGGTGATGCGACAAATAATGCCTCCATATCTGCTACAACTTTAATTAAAAATAGTATCGGACAAGAATGTTCAAATCAGATTGTGACTCCCTTAGTCTTTGATTTAACAAAACCTAAAACAGAGATACCTATAAGTATCAAGAAAAATTGTTTTAATCCAACAATAACAATTACTTTAAAAGATAGTGTAAATAAAGTTCTTGATGAAAAAAGCTTTACAATACAAACAGTTTCAGTTAAGAAGTCAACAAATATAGCTCCAATTATTATTGTCATATTACTAATACTAGCCGCAATAATCTTATATATGTATAAAAAAAATAAAAGAAGTATTAATTCTGAAACCAACAATATAGAAACAAAGATTTTAATATTATTTATATTTTTGTTTGGAACGCTCTTGTTTACAAATAATGCTTATGCTGGTAGTTACTATGAGACTATGAGTATTTCTGGTACTTCTTGCTATATAGCATACAGTGCAAATATTGATAAACCCTCAGGTTATATGACAAACGATACTTTAATAGCAAGTGCTACCATAGGTGCATGTGGTTGTAGCGATGGCAGAGCGGTTTTTTGTGGAATACAATCAACAGTGGCTCAAGGTGGAAGTCTACTAGCTCCGACAACACCTCAATTATTGAGTCAGTATGCTGGTGGTGGAACATCTGGTTCATATTCATATCAATTACCTAGTTGGGGTGGCAGTGGTCAAGTAAATTTTCAATCATTTATTAATACTAGTTTTGGAGGGACAAGTATTGCTTTTTCTGTTTCAACTCCTCCTACTGTTAGCTTGAGTGTTTGGGCCGATAATAATGTTATTACTTCTGGATCACAAGCTCATATTCACTGGGCTTCCACTAACGCAACATCTTGTATTTCTACAGATGGTGGTACTTATGATACACGTTTATCTGGTGATTACTATCATACACCGACAGCTGATAAAACATATTCAGTTACTTGTTTTGATGCAGGTGGTGGTAGTATCGTTAAATCTACACCAATTTTTGTAACAACTCCCGCGCCGACGGTAACTGTAAGTGCTAGTCAAACAAATATCTCTTATGGTGGTACAGTTTCTGTTAGTTGGAAACCTCTAAATGCAACACATTGTGAATGTACATATACAGGTTCAGGTGGTGGATCTTGCGGGCAGGGTATATCAACTACACAAGCATCTTTTCCTGTTTCTTTTACATTAACACAGAATACTACATTTAATGTTACTTGTTATGATAACCCTATATAAAATTGTTTAATGATAGTAAAAAACACCTAAAATAAGGTGTTTTTTACTATAGGATTAATTAATCCATTTTGGTATTGACAATTTCTTATTTGTGTCTTATACTTGAAATAAGAATGTAAATTAAAACTATATACCATGAAAAATTTTCTTGCCTTAGTATTGGTCGTTATTTGCATGAGTTGCAAAAAAGACCCTGCAGTAATACTGGTTCCGCCAGTATTGAGCTTCAATGTTACCCCATCAAATGTAATTGTTTACGGGGGTAGTGCTACTATAAGCGTTTCAACAAACGGTGATTATATTACCGTAAATGGAAAAGCATCTTCACTCTCGTTTGAAACAGGAGTATTATTTCAAACAACTAATTTTGAAATAGTTGCCGTAAACTCTGGCGGTACAACAACAAAAACAGTTACCATCGATGTAGACAAAGCACCTTTTCCCCGTTTAATTGTATCTTTTTCCAAAGACCCAATTGTTTTTGGGGGTAAAAGTAAATTTTCTTGGGAAGCATCAGGATTTGTGAACTCCGTTACTTTAGATGGAGCAAATGTTAAAAACTCTGATTCTTTTGATACTCCATCTTTGTATAAAAACACAGAATATACTTTAATTGTTACTGGTCCTGGGGGATCAAAAACAGAAAAAGTTATTATTCTTGTGGGAGATTGGAGTACGTCCAAGCTTGGACTTCTGACCTATAATAATCCATCTTGGACTGTTATTGGTGCTAATGTTACAGCAGACGACGGCAAGATATATTTCTTTCCATATGATCCTACAGAGAAAATGTATTTTAATGTTGATGGTACTTATGGTTTGAATGCTAATGTTGGCAGATGGAACTTTAATGAAGATGAGACTGAAATCATCGTCAATAGTATCTATCACAGAAAGATCACTAAATTAACCACGACCGATTTTGGTTGGAAGGTTGATGCAGTGAATAGTAGAGGTGAAAAGACTTTTGTTGAAATTATTTCAAAAAGAATTCTCTAAAATATAAAAAGGTGTTAGCTTCGTGCTGACACCTTTTTTGTATTATTGTCTATTTATGAGAGCATTTTTGATGGTTTCAGAGTCGGAGTATTCTAGTTCGGTGCCGGTGGAGAGGCCACGACCGAGAGATACTATGTTTAATTTATATTTATCTTGCAAGGGAGTAAGAAGCTCTCTTAGATACATATCTGTATGCTCGCCCTGAGGATTCAAAGACAAAGCGATGATGACTTCTTTAAGTCCAGATTCTTTATACTGTAGTTCAATATTTCGAAGTAATTCTTTCGTTCTGACATAGTTTGGAGTATCTTTAGAAACTATTGGCACCAAACCACCTAGTATAAAATATTTTCCATTATAATTCTTACTTCTTTTTATATTTTCATAATCGGCATCTTTCTCAACTATAAGAAGGGAAGTCTTGTCAGTTTTTGGATTACTACAAGTATCGCAAAGCTCCACTTTTTGTGATTGGAAGAAAAGGAAGCAAGAAGGGCATTGGTGAATAGTATTCTTTAAATCTAGAATTTTATCTCCCAGCTCTTTCACATAAATAGGATTCTTGTGAAGCAGAAAATACACGAAGCGCTTGGCTTGGCGTTCACCAATTCCTGGGAATTCTTTGAAATATTCTGTTAATTTATTTATTGGATCCATTGTGTTTACCGAAGCCTTGCTTCGGTGGATTAAAACTGATCTATTGCACCACCAGTATTTGTAGGTGCAAACTGATGCATTCCTGATTTATCAATTGAAACGAAAGTCGTAGTCTTCTCATCGAAGTATAATTCGACTTTACCGACTGGACCATTTCTGTGTTTTTCAATGAGAACTTCACAGATATTTGTCTTTTCGCTTTCGTCCTTACCTATATCTTCTCTATGGATGAACATAACTATGTCCGCATCCTGCTCAATGGAACCTGAGTCACGAAGATCTGAAAGACGAGGTCTACCACCACGAGATTCAACAGCACGAGAGAGCTGAGAAAGGGCTAGAACTGGTACATCAAACTCCTTGGCAAGAGCTTTAAGAGAACGAGAAATTTCAGTTACTTGGTTTACCATATTGTCGTAATTTTTAGAAGTAGACATTAGCTGTAAGTAATCCACTATGATAAGCCCTATGCCATGCTCAGCACGGATGCGACGACAGACAGAACGCATACGTACGATAGAGTTACCCGCCAAATCATCTACGAAGATTGGAGCTTTCGACAAGCTATCAAGAGAGTCGCGAATCTTGGCAAATTCACTTTCAGCAGAGAGATTACCTGTGCGGAGATTCCAAGCATTTACGCGTGATTGTGCTGCTAGCATTCTATCTACTAGTTGTTGGGTGCTCATTTCAAGAGAGAAGATAACTGTGGGAGTGCCATGATTCATAGCTGCTTGGCGGGCAATATCTAAGGCGAGAGTCGTCTTACCCATAGAAGGACGTGCAGCGAGAATAATAAGGTCAGATTTCTGTAAGCCCGAGAGATATTGATCAAGGTCATGGAAACCAGTCGGCACTCCACGAAGCTCTCCTTTATTCTCATGAAGTTTCTCCAATCTTTCCCATGCTTCAGGCAAGCTATCTTTGAGAGATGTGAAGGCGTGGCCTGACATATTGCTATTGATGCCCATCATTCTTTTCTCGGCTTGATCTAAAATTTCAAAAACATTTTCTACTTCATCTTTAAAGCCAAGCTCTGAGATATCACTACCGGCATCTATTATTTTTCGTAAAATATGTTTTTGGGCGACAATATCAGCATAATATTTAATATTTGTAGAAGCAGGAACAGAATTCGAAAGCTCAGTCAGATAACTATTGCCACCGATAGAATCAAGCATTCCTTTTTCTTTTAATTTATGAGAGACCGAGAGTAGGTCAATAGGGTTGCCCTTACTTGAAAGTTCAAGCATTGTCTTATAAATATTGGAATGTTTAGCAACATAAAAAGAATCGGCATTTATAATATCATTGATTTCGTGGATGGCGGAAGGGCGAAGCATTATAGAACCTAGGACGGCTTTTTCCCCATCTATGCTCTGAGGAGGGATACGTATGTTTGTTTTTTTGTCTATCATAGGCTCCATTGTATCACAGTAAAAAATATTGCAAATTGACGAATTCGGATAACTCTGTGTTTAATATGTGCAAAACTTTCTATTTTTTGATATTATATAGAGTATATGAAAAAACGTTTATTATCGGGCATCCAACCCTCTGGAATTATACATATTGGCAACTACTTTGGAGCCATAAAGCAGTTCGTAGATTTACAAGAAGAATACGACTCTTTCGTATTTATAGCTGATTTACATGCTATAACAACTATACAAAACAAAGAAGTTTTGTCTAAAAATATTCTAAATGTGGCTATGGATTATCTAGCTTGCGGACTTGATCCAAAGAAAGTTTGTCTATTCAAGCAGTCTGATATTCCTGAAGTAGCAGAGCTGGCGTGGTACTTTAATTGCATTACCACAGTACCTTATTTAGAGAGAGCAACAGCTTATAAAGACGCTCATATGAAAGCGAAAGAAATAAACGTCGGACTTTTTGATTATCCGATTCTTATGGCTGCCGATATTTTAATACAAGATGCCGATGTCGTCCCCGTAGGATCTGATCAGAAACAGCACGTAGAATACGCTCGTGATACAGCTATCAAATTCAATAATGCATTTGGAGAAACTTTCAAACTACCAGAGGCCTTGATTCTCAAAGATGTGGCAATTGTCCCAGGAATAGACGGCAGGAAAATGAGCAAAAGTTACGGCAATACTATTCCACTTTTTGGTACCGATGAACAAATAAAAAAAGCGGTTATGGGTATAGTAACAGATTCAAAAGCACCAACTGATAAAAAAAATCCAGAAGAATGCAATATTTTTGCAATTCATAAACTATTTTTGAAAGGTGAAAAATTAGAAAATTTAAGAAAAAGATATATAGATGGTGGACTCGGCTACAAAGAATCCAAAGATATGCTTTATGAAGAAATAATATCTTTCATCAAACCTATGCGAGAGAAGAGAGAATATTATGAAAAGAATATAGATGAAGTAAAAAAGATATTGAAAGAAGGTGGAGAAAAAGCCAAAAATAATATTAAAGATAAAATACAAATTATTAGAAATAATGTAGGCGTAAATTTATGAAATTTATATTTGCTATAATACTCGTGGTTCTCAATCTTGTGAATGTTCCACTCAATATGCTCTATATGAGAGTACAAAAGTGGTATCTGCCAATGTGGAAAAAGGACAAGATTGTCTACTTTGCCTTTGCCCCGTTTTACTGGATACTAGTAGCGCTTACATTTATAATTGGTTATCCGTGCGAAATACTTGGAGGACTTGTGCATTAAATTATTAATTGTTTTTAAAAAAAATAAAAATGAAAAACCGTATTTATATAAAAAACTTAAAAGATTTTGTTGGGCAAGAGGTTATAATTGCTGGCTGGGTAGACGTAAGACGTGATCAAGGGAAACTAGTCTTTATGGATATGAGAGATATGACTGGTCTTGTACAATGCGTGATTTTACCAAATCATAGCGAAGCTATGGAACAAGTAAAAGAAGTGCGAACAGAATGGGTTTTAAATATCAAAGGTATTATAAATAAACGTCCAGAAAGAAATATTAAAGAAGGAGTTTTAAATGGAGATATAGAACTTGAAATAACTAATATGGAAATATTAAATAAAGCTAATACTCCTAACTTTGACGTGACTTCTGATGGGAAAGAGATAGGCGAAGAAAGTAGACTTAAATATAGATATTTAGATTTACGTAGACCTAGAATGCAGAAAAATATTCGTAATCGTCATCATGTTGCAAAATTTGTAAGAGATTTTCTTGATAGAGAAAACTTTATTGAAATAGAAACCCCAATTTTAACCAAATCTACCCCAGAAGGAGCAAGAGATTTTATTGTCCCTTCACGTTTATACCAAGGAACATTTTATGCTCTTCCTCAATCACCTCAACAATACAAACAACTTTTAATGGCAAGTGGAATGGAAAAATATTTTCAGATTGCTCGTTGTATGCGAGATGAAGATACCCGTGGAGATCGTCAACCAGAATTTACTCAACTTGATATGGAGATGAGTTTTGTTGAAAAAGAGGATGTTATGGAAGTAAATGAACGTCTTTTGATTGAATTAGTTACAAAACTTTATCCTCATAAGAAAATTCAAGAGATTCCATTCCCAAGAATTACTTATAAAGATGCAATGGAAAAATATGGTAATGATAGACCAGACGTACGCACAGATAAAAATGATCCTGACTCACTAGCTTTTTGTTGGATTATAGAATTCCCATTTTTTGAAAGAACAGATAAATCAGATAATCCAAATACAGAAGGAGAGTGGACTTTCACACATAATCCATTTTCTGAGCCAATTAAAGAACATAAAGAATGGTTGCTCGAAGGAAAAAATCTTGGAAATATTCTAACAACTCAATATGATATAACTCTCAACGGTTATGAAATAGGTGGTGGTAGTATAAGAGCCCATCAAGCAGAAACTCTTCATAAAGTTCTAAACATTATTGGGCATAAAGATGATGACATAGAAAGAAATTTTGGACATATGTTAAATGCATTTCAAAGCGGTACACCTCCTCACGGTGGCATTGCTTGGGGTTTTGATAGACTAATAATGCTTCTAGAAAATGAACCAAATATCCGTGAAGTTATTGCTTTCCCTAAAACAGGTGAAGGAAAGGATTTAATGATGGAATCTCCATCTTCTGTTTCTGATAAGCAATTAAAAGAATTAGGAATAAGTATAAACAAAAAAAATTAATTAAAATAAATAAATGCCTGAAATTATTTCACAATATAAAGTAAAACAAAATACTTTTGAAGGACCACTTGAGCTTCTCCTTTCTCTTATAGAGCAAAGAAAGCTTTTCGTGAATGAAATATCGCTCGCAGATGTAACCAATGACTACATAGCCCATGTGAAGTCTCTAGGCGAAGAGTCTAGAAGTATCAATGATGTATCTTATTTTATTTTAGTTGCGGCCACTTTAATCTTAATCAAGTCAAAATCTTTATTGCCCAATCTAAGCTTAACAGAAGATGAGACAGAGAAAATAGTAGATTTAGAAAAGAGACTACGACTTTATCAGACTATTAAAAATGCCAGTATTGATATAAAGAATAATTTCGGAACTAATATTATCTTCACTCCTTGTGAGCGTGTTTGGAATGAGCCACTCTTTTCTCCTGATCCTATTATCACTGTTGCCAATATAGGGAAATCAATAGCAAATGTCCTCTTGCAAGTTCCTAAGAAAGAAGTGAAATTGCCCGAAGTAGAAATTAAAAAGATAATAAATATAGACGAGATTATAAACAGTCTGACTGATAGAATTCAAAATGCTATGAATATTTCTTTCCGCGAATTTTCTCAAAGTCACGGAGCAGGGGATAAAGAAGAAGCCAGAGTCCATGTTATCGTTTCATTCCTAGCTATGCTAGAATTGGTAAGGGAAGGATTAATAGACGTCATTCAAAATGCTTCTTTTGGAGACATAGAAATGAATAAAAATATAGGCCAATAAAACATATGGAATTAGAATCAAAAATTGAAGGGTTACTTTTTTATAAAGGGGAAGATGTCACTATTAAAAAATTGGCAGAGCTTTTAAACGTGAAAGAGGAAGAAATAATAGAAGCCTTAGGGAAGCTTGAAATGTCACTTTCTCATCGTGGAATTGTTCTTATCCGTAAGGATGATAGAGTGATGCTCGGCATAACAAGTGAGCTTGCAACTTTGATAGAATCTATCCGTAAGGAAGAAATAGGGAAAGAGCTTTCCAAGGCTTCACTTGAAACTCTAACTATAATCTTATATAAAAATGAAATATCAAGAAGCGAGATAGACTACATCCGTGGAGTAAATTCCAGCTTCATCCTTCGTAATTTACTTGTGAGAGGCTTAATAGAAAGAGTAGTAGATAGTAAAGATAGTAGAAGGATGCTTTACAAGCCGACTTTCGATACGCTTTCTTATATGGGCATCACATCTATTGATCAATTACCAAATTATGAGCAAGTGGTCGCATCTTTAACAGATGTAATAAATCAAAACGAAGACAATGTCTAACGCTATTAAAATTTTCTTGCCCGCTTTTATAAGCTTCGTAATGGGGATTACACTTACTCCTATTGCTACGCATTATTTCTATAAATACAGAATGTGGCGCAGAATTAGAAGAGATAATAATCTTCCAGAAAAAGAAGCTACCGGTTTTTCTAAAATTCATGATGGCCAAGCTGAGATCAGAACTCCACGCACAGGGGGAATGATTATTTGGATTTCAGTAATTTTAACTTTGGCAATTGTGAGCTTTATAGATTATTTTTTCATAAGTGATTATTCAAACAAGATGTATTTCATTAGTCGTAGAGAGACTCTATTACCATTCTTCACTCTAATTATAGCTTCTCTTGTCGGACTAGGAGATGATTTCTTGCAAATTTTCGGCCGTGGTAAGTGGACGACCGATCCGATAATATTAAGATATATAAAAATAGGGATTATATTGCTCTTGGGAATTATCATCAGTTTATGGTTTTATATAAAATTAGGGGAATCTTCTTTATATATACCTTGGTATGGTTTTATAAATTTAGGATATTTTTTTATTCCATTTTTTATTCTTATTATGTTATCTCTCTGGTCATCAAGTGTCATAGATGGAATAGATGGGCTTTCAGGTGGAGTACTAGCCTCCATCTTCATGGCGTATACTCTTATCGCTTTCTTTAATAATCAGATAGATTTAGCAGCCTTCTGTGCGGTTATTACTGGGGGAACTCTTGCTTTCTTGTGGTTTAATATTCCACCAGCACGTTTCTATATGGGAGAGACGGGGATGATAGGGCTCACTGTCACTTTATCTGTGATTGCTTTCTTGACCAATACAGTTCTCCTTCTGCCTATTATTGCATTTCCACTTTTCATTACATCTCTTTCTAACGTGATACAAATAGCTTCTAGGAAGTGGCGAAATGGTAAAAAAGTCTTTCTTTTTGCTCCTCTTCATCATCATTTTGAAGCTCTAGGTTGGCCTAAATATAAAGTGACAATGCGTTATTGGATCGTCAGTATCATGACAGCAATCTTAGGTGTTATAATTTTTATTATAAGTTAAAGTTTTTACAAATGGCTATAAATAATAAAATAGACAGAATATTTTTGGGCATAGTAAGCTCCCTTATAATCATTGGGGTAATTATGTTTGTCTCTGCTTCATTAGGAATTCTAAATAAAAATGAATCCAAATTTTATGCTGTGATGTTCAATCAATTAATCTTCGGTCTTGTAGGAGGATTAGTCGCTTTGTATTTCGGACTTCGTATTCCATATAAATTCTGGAGGCGATATTCTATCCCTATATTTATAGCTTCTATTGTCATTACTACTTTGGTTTTCGTTCCGGGACTTGGCTTTGCTCACGGAGGATCACGTCGATGGATAAATATTTTCGGAATGTCGTTACAACCTGTAGAATTTCTAAAAATAGGATTCGTTATTTATTTTGCTACGTGGCTTTCTTGGGTGAAGGGTCGGGTGCAAGATATTCGTTTTGGAATATTTCCACTTATTTTATTGTTAGGAATCATTACAGCTATACTGATAAATCAGCCAGATACGAAAAGTTTAATCCTTATTACTGCCACAGGGCTTGTAATGCTTTTCGTTTCGGGAACTTCTTGGAAGTGGATACTAGGGATGATCGGCGTCTCAGCTTTAGCTTTCATTATTCTTGCTTTCACTACTCCATATTTGAAAAGTAGAATAAATACTTTCTTAAATCCAAGTCTAAATGGTAGTAGCTCATCTTACCAAATACAACAATCCTTAATAGCTATAGGCTCTGGGGGAATTGCAGGACGAGGCTTGGGGCAAAGTATTCAGAAGTTTAATTATTTGCCAGAGCCACAAGGGGACTCTATCTTTGCTGTCGTAGGAGAGGAAGTCGGATTCATTGGCTCAGTTTTAATCATTTGTCTTTATGTTGCATTCGCAATGCGTGGATTTCGTATTGCATATAATGCTCCAGACTCTTTCAGTAAACTTTTTGTCATAGGAATCATCACAATCATCACCGCCCAATCTTTCATGAATATTGCTTCTATTATTGGGGTCTTCCCATTGACCGGTGTTCCACTTGTCTTTATGTCTCATGGTGGTACGGCCCTACTTCTTGATATAGGCCTTATGGGGATAATACTCAATATCTCAAAATTCCAAAGGAAAGAAAAACTGGAAAAATAATAAAAAATAAGTTAAAATATAGGTTATGAAAATATTACTTACAGGAGGGGGGACTGGGGGGCACTTTTATCCTCTTATTGCTATTGCTGAGAAATTAATTGAAGTAGCAGATAAAGAAAAGATTATAGACTTGAAGCTTTATTATATGTCTGATTCTCCATACGACAAACGTATGCTTTTCGAGAATAGCATTACCTACGTCCAGATTCCGGCTGGCAAAATGCGCACTTACTTTTCTATTAGAAACTTTTTTGATTTCTTTTCTACAGCCACGGGTATGTTCTTTGGATTCTTATCTATGTTTTTTATTTATCCTGATGTTGTCATTTCAAAAGGTGGCTATGCAGCTTTCCCCGCAGTCTTTGCTGCCAAGCTTCTCCGAATACCTGTTATAGTTCACGAATCAGATTCATACCCAGGGAGACTCAATGTTTGGACTGCCAAATTTGCACAAAAGGTGGCCATCTCTTGGCCAGAGGCAATAGAATATTTACCCAAAGAAAAGACAGCTCTTACCGGCCAACCAATAAGGAAAAATATCTTGCATGGAGACAGTATCGGGGCTCATGAATTCTTCAAATTGAATTCTGACTTACCAGTTATTTTAGTTTTAGGTGGATCACAGGGAGCAGAAATAATAAATAATGTTTTCATAGAAATCCTACCTGATCTACTTTCTAAGTATCAGATAATTCATCAAACTGGCACAAATAATATAAACGATGTTCTATCTAGATCCAAACTTGTAATGGAAAATAACGACAATATTACCCGCTATGTGCCATTACCATATTTGAATAATCTTGCTACTCGTATGGCAGCTGGCGTCGCTACTATTATAGTATCGAGAGCAGGCTCTGCAATATTTGAAATAGCTTCGTGGGGGATACCATCCATCATAATTCCTATTACAAATTCCAATGGTGATCATCAAAGAAAAAACGCATATAATTATGCAAGAACTGGAGCTTGTGAAGTTATAGATGAAGCAAACCTAACTCCACATTTATTAATTTCCGAAATAGATAAACTTATTAATAACAAAGAAAAGCTAGCGCAGATGAAACAAAGTGCTCTTGCTTTTGCTTCGCCCGATGCCGCCGAAAAGATAGCAACCGAAGCTATTAAAATAGCTCAATCTCACGAAGAATTATAAAAATAATATGGAAAATAATACAAAAAAAGTTGTTACCCGTTTTGCTCCGTCTCCGACAGGCCGTTTTCATGTCGGTGGGGTTAGAAGTGCATTGTATAATTTTATATTTGCACGACAAAATAATGGTACATATATATTAAGGTCAGAAGATACTGATAAAGCCAGATCAAAAAAAGAATATGAGGATGAATTTTTAGAACTTTTTGATTGGCTTGGATTAAAACATGATTTATTTTTTAGACAATCTGATCGATTAGAAATACATCAAAAATATCTAGCTAAAATGATTAGCGATGGATATGCTTATATATCAAAAGAAACACCAACTGAAGAAGGACAGAGAGCAGAAGTTATCCGCTTTAAAAATCCCAATAAAAAAATTACCTTTAATGATTTAATTCTAGGAGAGATAACTTTTGATACGACTGATTTAGGGGATTTTGTAATCGCTCGAGATATGGATGAACCCTTGTATCATTTAACTGTTGTTATTGATGATTTTGAAATGGGTGTGACTCACGTCATCAGAGGACAAGAGCATACTCCCAATACTCCACGACAAATATTAATTGGGGAAGCTATTGGTGCACCAAGACCTATATATGCACACTTACCACTCATACTAAACAGTGAAAGAGCCAAACTTTCAAAAAGAGATGAGACGGTAATGCCTGCCATAGAATACAAAAAAGTTGGATATCTTCCAGGGGCTATTTTAAATTTTATGGCATTAAATGGATGGAATCCGGGTGGAGAAAAAGAAATATTTACATTGGATGAACTTACAAAATTATTTGATATTTCTAAGGTTCAAAAAGGAGGAGGCGTATTTAATCCAGACAAACTTGATTGGATAAATAAAGAATATATTAAACTTCTAGGAGATGATGAATTAGAAAAATATGTATTTGCTTGGCTTCCTAAAGAACTCCAAATTAAAAAAATTATCCCCGTAATTACAGAAAGAATCTCAAAATTTGGAGATATAAAAGGAATGGTAGAGAGTGGTGAACTTGATTTCTTTTATAAAGAGCCTGTTTATGATAAAGAAAAATTAATATATAAAAATACAAATAAAGAGACAATAATAACAAATCTAAAAAGTGCACTAGAGATTATATCTAAAACGGATGAGGCACAGTTTACTAAAGAAAATATTAAAATATTCTTAATGGAGATTGCAGATAGCCTAGAAAACAGAGGACAAATTCTGCATCCAGTGCGTTTTGCTCTTTCTGGTCTTGATAAATCACCAGATCCATTCATCCTAGCTGATATTTTAGGTAAAAATGAGACTATAACTCGTCTAAATAAAGCTATTTCTCTTCTAAATTCATAAAGTAGCACAATATGTAGTATAATAAAGGTATTGATGAAGAAAATTATTTTCGGCACAATTTTTGTTATATTATCTCTTTTGGCTTTTTCGTCATTTTCGTATGCAGAAACGGAAAGTGAACTCCGAAATCAAATAAATACTGCCAATAGTGAAATTGAAAAAATCAATAAAGAGATTGAGGCTTTATCAGGCCAAATAGCTGTGACTGCCGAGCAGAAGAAAACTTTAGCAAATGCTATAAAGGATTTAACTCTTAAGAAAAATAAGCTTGTAAAAGAACGACAACAAACAGAAAAGAAAATCACTGCCACAGGTCTTGTGATAAAGACTTTGGATAATGAAATAGGTACTAAAAATGATATCTTGGACAAATCAAGAGCATCTTTGTCTGTTTTATTGAAAGATTTATATCATCAAGATGAGCAAAGCTTTGTCCAAAAGTTCTTATCACAAGATAATCTAAGTGATATGAGTCGTGAATACAATAACGTCATAGGTATCAATAGAGACATCAAAGAAAATATAAATAATGTGACAAAACAGAAAGAAGATCTAACTGTATCTAAAGTTAAAAAAGAAGACGAGCAAAATGTCTTGAAGACCTTGAAGAAAACTCTCACTGCTAAAGAATTAGAAATAACGGCCAATAAAAAAGAAAAGGATAATCTTTTGGTTATAACAAAAAACAAAGAATCTCTATATCAAAAGATGCTCGCCGAACAACAAAAGAGGAAAGACGCTTTTGAAAAGTCTATTCTAGATTATGAATCTCAATTGCAATTTATTTTAAATCCTAAATCTATACCTAGGGAAGGCTCAGGGGTATTATCGTGGCCACTTAGTAGTATCACTATCACTTCACCTTATGGATCAAGATGGGGTAGATTCCATTATGGTCTAGACTTTAGAGCTAAAGTGGGGACTCCCGTAAAAGCAATGGCGACAGGAACGGTATTAGGCACCGGAGATACCGACATCGCTTGTAAAGGAGCCTCCTTCGGTAAATGGGTATTTATTAAATACAACAATGGCCTTTCAAGTACTTATGGACACCTATCAGAAATAAAAACAACGGTGGGAGAGAAAGTCGTAGCGGGAGATATCATCGCTTTATCAGGCAATACTGGCTCATCCACTGGTCCTCATTTGCACGTAGCAGTCTATGCTTCCGCGGGAGTGAACGTCGCGACAGTCCCAAGTAAGGCTTGTAATGGTAAAATTTTCACTCAGCCAATATCAGCTTTGAGTGCTTATCTTAATCCGGCAAAATATTTACCATAAATAAAAACTAAGGAAGTCCGACTTCATTAGATTTTTCATTTGTGCCCGAGGTGGGGGTCGAACCCACATCCCTTACGAGACACGATTTTAAGTCGTGCGCGTATACCAATTCCGCCACTCGGGCAAATGACTTACAGCTAATATTCTTACATAATTTTCAAATTTTTACAAATTTTGCTATACTCCTTATATGTCCAAACAATACTATACTACTATCGGGCTCGAAATTCATGCCGAACTAAATACTAATTCAAAGATGTTTTGTGGGTGCAAGAATGATCCAGATGAAGTGAAGCCAAACGTAAATATCTGCCCAGTCTGTATGGCTCATCCAGGGACCCTGCCTGTTATCAATAAAAAGGCAATGGAAAGTGTCATCAAGGTGGGTCTTGCACTTGGTGCAAAAATTGCGGATTTTACAGAATTTGATCGTAAGAATTACTTTTATCCAGATATACCTAAGGCTTATCAGATTTCTCAATACAAATATCCAATCGTCTCCGGTGGTTCTCTCCACGGCGTAGAGATTACTCGTGTACACCTAGAAGAAGATACAGCTACAAGTAAACACGACCGAGGCGACTACTCTCTAGTAGACTTCAATCGTGCAGGAGTGCCTCTTATGGAGCTTGTCACAGAGCCTGTCATTCATTCTGCCAAGCAAGCAGGAGATTTCGGACGTGAACTTCAAGCAGTACTTCGTTATCTCGGAGTTTCAGAAGCCAATATGGAGAAAGGCCAAATGCGTGTAGAGCTTAATATTTCAATATCAGAAGATCCAAAAATTTTCGGCACTAAAGTAGAAGTGAAAAATATAAATTCTTTCAAGGCTATGGAGCGTGCTGCAGAATACGAGACGAAGAGGATGTCGGCTCTTCTTGATGCAGGGAAGGGGGATGAAATAGTTCAAGAAACTCGTGGCTGGGATGAGAACAAGCAGTCTACTTTCTCCCAACGTAAGAAAGAGAATGCTAATGATTATAGATACTTCCCAGATCCAGATCTTCCAAAGCTTTTCCTCTCTAAAATTTTTGATATAGAGAAAATGCGTAGTGAGCTTCCAGAGCTTCCAGAAGCAAAGAGGAATCGTTATAGAAATGATTATGGAATAAAAGATGAAGACATAGAAAGTTATATTGTTGACCAAGAGCTTGGTCGCTGGTTTGAACAAGTTGCCAATACACTTAAAGATAAAGAGAAAGTTAAAACTGCTTCAAATTATATAACTTCTGATTATTTAGGAATAAAAAAGGTTAACTTAGGAGCTCAACTCCCAAGTGAAAAGAACTTTGTAGAGCTTATTGATATGGTCACAAAAGGAGATATTTCATCTCGTGGAGCTAAAGATATCCTCGCTATTATTGTAGTGAAGGATGAATCACCTGAGAAAATTGCTAAAGAAAAAGGTTTGATACAAAATCACGATGAAGGAGCACTTAAAAAAATAGTCCAAATGGTCATAGATGCAAATCCTGCCGTCGTAGAAACATACAAAGGAGGCAAAGAAAATGCTATAATGTCCTTAGTTGGTCAAGTTATGAAAGAAAGTTCGGGTTCTGCCAACCCAGCCCTTGTGCAGAAAATATTAAAAGAATTATTAGCATAATTAACCGCCTACGCAGAAAGCTATGGCGAGCCAAAGAAAATATATGAAAAAAATAAGAGTTGCAATAAATGGTTTCGGAAGAATTGGAAGAGCATTTTTGAAAATTACTTGGGAGAATCCCGAGATTGAAATAGTAGCAATTAATGACCTTGGATCAATTGCAAGTCTTTCATATTTGCTTCGTCACGATACTGTTTATAAAAACTGGGACCATCCCGTGCGAACCGAGGACAATTCTAACGGGACAAGTAACTTAATTATTGATGAAAGAAAAATAGTATACCTTTCAGAAAAAGATACCACTAAGCTTCCTTGGAAGGATTTAGATATAGACGTAGTAGTAGAATCCACAGGCCTCTTCACTTCGTATGACAAAGCCAAGTTCCATATTGATCAAGGTGCTAAAAAGGTTGTGATTACAGCTCCAGCAAAACCTGCCTCGCCGAGTCAAGGCGGGGGTGCTGAAAGTACAACTCCTGGCGCAACAATTCTCCTTGGTATAAATGAAGAAAAGTTTGGCACTTGTGATATCACTTCCAACGCTTCATGTACTACAAATGCCGCTTCACCACTTATCGCTATAATGCACGAATCTATAGGCATAGAAAAAGCAATCTTAAACACAGTTCATGGATACACAGCTACTCAAGCACTCGTAGATGGCCCAAGCAAGAAAGACCTTCGCGAAGGTCGTGCAGCAGCACAGAACATCATTCCTTCATCCACAGGTGCCGCTATTGCTGTCACAGAAGCTTTCCCAGTATTGAAAGGTTTATTTGATGGTATATCTATCCGCGTTCCAGTTCCAGCAGGCTCAATAGTAGATATTACTTTCATAGCTAAAAGAGATACAACTAAAGAAGAGGTGAATGAGATTATGAAAAAGGCAGCTCTTGATTCTCGCTGGCATAAACTCTTCACTATCACAGAAGACAACTTAGTCTCATCTGATATTCTTGAAGAAAGCCATGCTTGCATAGCAGACCTTGAAATGACTCGCGTTGTCGGAGGCAATCTAGTAAAAGTTATGGGCTGGTATGACAACGAAATGGGGTATACCTACACACTCGTAGACCACGTTATCAAAACAGGACAGAGTATTAAATAATTATGAAAAAAATTCTTATAATAGTTTTAGTGTATATCATACTTTCTTTTTTCTTTCCAGTCTTTCCTCACTTCACAATAATAACTATTGATGGGTGTGACATGGTAGGGAAGAATTGCTCTTCAAGAAATTTAACTCAAATTAAATTTGGCACTATATTCTCTGCCTCATTAATAACGTATGAAAAAAGTGTGTTGCAAAGTTAAGATTCTTTATTTATATCTTTCCTTCAAATACAAAAGTAGCAGGGCCACGTAGGATTACGTGGCTTTGTTCATTTTTAGATAAATAGAGCTTTCCACCAGGGAATTCTAAGGTAATTTCTTCCCCGAGGCCTTGCCTAGGGGAAAGTTTATTCAAGATTGAATAAACTGCACAAGCACCAGTACCACAAGCAAGAGTTGCTCCACAACCACGTTCCCAGACTTTGACTTTATAGTAGTCATTCATTATTTTTTGTACAAATTCTACGTTTATTTTATTTGGAAAGTTTTCATTATTTTCTATTTTGGGCCCAATAGTTTTCAAATCTATCTTTTCTAAGTCTTCTACTATGGCAACTGCATGAGGATTCCCCATAGATACACAATTAAAATCAAAACCTTCAAGTTTTAATGTACCAGTAGAGAAATCTGAACTTTCAAACATAGGTGCTCCCATATCTACAGAGTAAGTATCGTCTTCATTTACTTTTATATTCTTTACACCTGCACGAGTTTCAAGGTGTATTTCTTTTATATCTTCCCCAGTTTCTTTCAAGTAGAACTTCGCTGTACAGCGGGCGCCATTACCACACATCTCTGCTAAGCTTCCATCAGAATTATAATAATTCATAAAGCAATCTGCCTTTGCAGAAGGCTCTAAAAGAATAATACCATCTGCACCAATACCAAAATTCCTATCACAATATAGGCTTATATCTAGAGATGTAAGGAAAATACTCTTATCCAAGTTGTTTATCATTATAAAGTCATTCCCAGCACCATGGTATTTATGGAAATTAATCATATATCAATCATTATAACCTATACTAAATTTTATCAAAACAGCACTTGACTTTACAAAATGAAAAATGTAATGTGAGATAGAAGTTGTATTACCAATAATAAAAATTATGAAAACAATTATTCCCCCCAAAGATGTTGTTTTTGAGGTTCGTGGAAATCTTTCAGAACTATCCTCAGTTAAGGAAATTCTGGAAGGAAGTAAAGACCTCTATGAGAATTGTTCTAACCCCCATAAAGTGAAATCAGATGGTTCTGAGTACTTTATAACTATCAGTTGCACTTTTGTTGTTTATGACACGGTGATAGCATTGATTAGTTGAAGGGTTTAAAAGTTGAAGAAAAAAGGGGCACATCCGTGTCCCTTTTTATTTTTCATTTATGATACTCATTCGAACATCATCCTAAGCTCAAAACTATTTCTGATTTTTATTAAATTGTTATATAATACACATATGAAAATATACATCGGTAGTGACCACGCGGGATACGAACTTAAAGAAAAATTAAAGACATACATGCAAAGTCTCAACATTGAAGTTGTAGATAAGGGGGCTTTTATGCTAGACAATGAAGATGATTATCCTGACTTTATCATCCCAGTTGCAGAAGCTGTCGTTAAAGATAGTAAATCACTTGGAATAATTATTGGCGGGACTGGTGAAGGAGAACAAATCTCAGCAAACAAAGTAGATGGCGTGAGGGCGATAGAATTCTATGGCGGTAACTTAGAGATCGTGAAGCTTGGCAGAGAGCATAATAACGCTAACATACTTTCCCTTGGCGCAAGATTCATAACAGAAGATGAAGCTAAAAATGCCATTCTATTATTTATGAATACTCCTTTTACAAATGATGAACGCCACGTAAGAAGAATTAATAAAATAAATGAAGAAGAAAAGTAACTATGACCGAAGTTATACCAGCAATTTTAGCTAAAGATATAAATGATTTGCGACAAAAAATCGCAAATGTTGTAAACATAGCACGTATAGTACAAATAGATATTTGCGACGGTAAATTCGTTGAGTCAAAATCTTGGCCAATGGATAGAAACGATGCGGAAAGCGTAGCCTTAATATTAGACAAGGAAGAGGGAATGCCATATTGGGAAAATTTAGATTTTGAATTTGATTTGATGGTGAAAGATGCAATTAAGCAATTCGACTTTTTTGTAAGACTTGGGGCTAAAAGGATAATATTTCATCTAGAAGCCGAAAATGAAGATGAGCTTAAAGAATTTATAAACTCCATAGATCCATATACCAGAGAGAACCTAGAAATAGGAATCGCAATAAATACAACCACCGCCATAGAGAAACTTTTCCCTTTTATAAATTCTATAGATTTTGTACAATGTATGGGTATCCTACATATTGGTTTTCAAGGGGAATCATTTGATGACAGAGTTTTAAATCAGATTGAAGATTTGAAATCCCAATACCCCGATTTAATTATAAGTGTTGATGGATGCGTAAATGAAGAAACAGCTCCAAGATTAGTAAAAGCTGGAGCAAATAGATTAGTAGTTGGAAGTGCTCTTATGAGAAGTTTTGATGTAAAAGAAACTATGAAAGAATTAGAAAATTTGTAATATGGAAACTATTAAAGATGAAACAATAGAAGAGTTAAAAATTAAAGCGAACGATATTCGTAAGAGTATAGTAGAGATGCTTTACTTAGCTGGCTCTGGTCATACAGCAGGCGCACTTGGAATGACTGATGTATTTACCTATCTTTATTTCAATGCACTTAGACATAAGCCAGAGAACCCATATTGGATGGAAAGAGATCGCCTAGTACTCTCCAATGGTCATATTTGCCCTGTACTTTATGCCACTATGGCACATGCGGGATATTTCAAAATTGAAGAATTGAAAACTCTTCGCAAGTTTGGTACACACCTCCAAGGACATCCTCATCGTGAATTCCTCCCTCAGGTAGATACTTCTTCAGGACCCTTAGGTGAAGGTTTATCACAAGCAGTAGGTATGGCAATAGCGTCTCGGATGGATAATGGAATAGATAAAACAATATATTGCATGGTTGGCGACGGAGAATTAAATGAAGGGCAAAATTGGGAAGCGATAATGCTTGGAGCTAAATACAAACTCGATAACTTAATAGTTATCGTGGATCGTAATTTCATACAGATAGATGGAACAACTGAAGAAGTCATGCCTCTTAGTGTCTTAGAAGATAAATGGAAATCTTTTAATTGGGATGTGCAAAAAATTAATGGAAATGATTTCAGAGAAATTAATCACGCTATTTATCATGCCAAAAATACAAAATGGAAGCCATCAGTTATTATTGCCAATACTATCCCAGGTAAGGGTGTAAAAGAATGGGAAAATGATTATAAGTGGCATGGTATTGCTCCTAATAAAGATCAATATGAAATGGCTATTAAAGAGTTAAACATGCGAGGAGACAAATTAAAATAATATGCTTAATCAAAATTTAAAACTAAATACTAAAATTTTTAATTCTGACCCCGAAGGAAAGAGTACTTCCAACGGGGCAGGTGTGGAGAAAAAGTCTACGAGGGCCGGATTTGGCGAAGGTTTACTTTTAGCTGCAATTGACGATGAAAAAGTTGTCGGACTTTGTGCTGATTTGTTGGAATCAGTAAAAATGAATCTTTTTGCTGATAAATTTCCTAAACGTTTTATAGAAGTAGGCATAGCAGAACAAAACATGGCTAGTGTGGCAAGTGGAATGGCAGCTATGGGTAAGATTCCTTTTATAGCTTCATATGCAATTTTTAATCCAGGAAGAAATTGGGAACAAATAAGAACAACTATTTGCTACAACAATCAAAATGTCAAAATTATCGGCTCTCATGCTGGGCTTTCTGTCGGACCTGATGGAGGAAGCCATCAAATGCTTGAAGACATAGCCCTTACTCGTGTACTTCCCAATATGGTAGTAATTTCGCCTTGTGATGCGATAGAAGCCAAGAAGGCAACAGAGGCTCTTGCTAAAACTAAAAATCCTACATACTTAAGATGTGCTAGAAATGATACCCCTATAATAACTACCAACGAAACTCCTTTTGAAATAGGTAAAGCACAAATAGTCTTTGGCCCAGAAAATGGTTTAGCAGAAGTAGGTATAATAGCCACAGGACCTGTTTTATATAATGCTTTGATGGCTGCTAAAAAATTAGAGAGTGAAGGAATAAAAATAAAAGTTATGAATCTTTCAACAATTAAACCTCTTGATAAAGAAGCCATAATATCACTAGCGAAAGAAACAAAACATATAGTGACAATAGAAGATCACCAAATAGCTGGAGGAATGGGGAGCGCAGTTGCAGAATGTTTAAGCGAATTCTATCCTACAAGAATAGAATTCGTGGGTATAAAAGATAAGTTTGGTCAATCAGGAAAACCCGAAGAACTTGCCAAGTATTATAAAATAGATACAGAAAGTATAATAGAAGCAGTAAGAAGATTAATTGACTCTCGTTAAAATATCAATTTCTTTTAGAATTTTTTTAATTTCTAAATTTTTTTCCTTTTGTTCTGAACTTGTTTCTGGAGGATTTGTTTTTATTTGCAATATTTTAAACATAAGATTATCAATTTGAGATATGATACTGTCACTTTTCTCAACATTTATTTTATAAGATTCTTGTTCTATTTTATCCACTTCTTCATTTTCAGAAATTGTAACTCTTGAATTTCCTTCGTGGATAATTTTATATCTTTTCTCTTTTAGAAGTATCAAAAGTTCAACTAACTCATATTCTTCACGAAAAGCTATCAGATCATTAATGTTATCTGTAAGTTTTTCTCTCTCTGCTATTTTGGCTTCTAATTCGTTAATATCAGTATCCAAGCGTTTAAGCTCATAAATTTGAGTCCCAAATTTTGGATTTTTATTTGCTTCAGCTTCAATTCTAGTAACCAAATTTTTATTCAAAAATTCTTTCATAAATTTAATTAATCTTAATTACCTTATAATCCTCCGGAGCATTTGCTAAATACTCTTCCAATTTCTCTCTAGAAAGTAATCCTTTCTGTGCACCGACTTGTGATACGACAGACATAGCATTGATAGGACCCCAAGTGAAAGCTTCTTTCAAACTTTTACCTAATATCAAAGCCGATATCATCGCACTAGCGAAAGCATCGCCTGCACCAGTAGATTCAAAAGATTCTTTGCTATATACAGGAACAAATAAAGCCTCAGTGCCATCATAAGCATACGCTCCATTTAATCCATCAGTTATTACTACTATTTTGGGTCCTAGTAAACGTAAATGCTCTAAGAGTTTAATCTTATCATTTTCCTCTGTATTTAAAATTCTTTTGACTTCAACGATATTACAGAAAAGAATTTCCGTTCTTTCATAAATATCTTTCAATATTTCTGTACCAAGTTTTATTTGAAAAGTCCCAGGTTGAAAGATAAGCTTGGTATCTGGATACTTTTTCAAATAATTCCCTATTTCTTTATGATACTCCGTAGAATTTGAAGCGAGAGAAGAAAGAAAGACCCATTTTGCTTCTGGTGTATCATCGCCAAATGAATAGGGGAATTCTGTATGCTTTACAAGAATAGTCCTCTCATTGGCATACCAAAGAACGTAATGGTAGTTGGACTCCATTCCCGGCACAATTTTCATATGATCTATATTCACTCCATCTTTCATTAAAGACTCTATGTCTTGTTTACCTACTAAATCATCCCCCACATAAGAAATAAGAGAAGTATTTATACCAAGCTTGCTTGCCCCGACTGCGACATTGGGACTATTACCTAGGGCATGGCATACTTCTGCTGATTCATAAGGAACCTTATCTCCAAAGCGAAAGCATATTTTGCAATGTTCTCCTTGCAGGTCGCAATTGGCCTCTGCATCTGTAATTCTAATAAATGGCTCAGTTGCTATATCTCCTATAGCCAGAAAATCAATTGGTTTATCTTTTTCCATATATTCATATTGTACCATAATATGATATAATTAAAAGATGAAAACTTTAAGAGAATATATACAAGAAGCAAGTGAAAAGGGGGTAGCCATCGGGCATTTTAATATTTCAAATATAGAGGCTTTGCACGGTATATATAATGCTAGTAAGAAATTATCAGGAGAAGTTGGGCATTTAGTCCCCGTTGTTATCGGAGTCTCAGAAGGAGAAGAAGAATTCATTGGTAGAGATGAAGTGACTGTGCTTGTAAAAGAAATTAAAGAAAAAGATAATTATCCAATATTCTTAAATGCAGATCATCATTATAGCTTAGAATCAGTGAAAGCCGCTCTCGACGCTGGATACGATTCTGCTATCATAGACGCCGTAAAACTACCACTCGATGAGAATATTTCACTTACCAAAAAATGCGTGGATTTTGCGAAAGAATTAGGAGAGAAAGAGAGTAGAGATATCTTGATAGAAGCAGAGCTTGGATTCATTGGCCAATCTTCTAAAATTCTAGATGCAATTCCAGAAGGTGTAAGTGAAGCGACAATGACGAAGCCAGAGGATGCAAAATATTTTGTAGAACAGACAGGCATAAATTTACTTGCTCCATCAGTCGGGAATATTCACGGAATGGTAACAGGAGGCAATCCAAGACTAGATATAGAAAGAATAAAAAATATTAAAGAGGCTTGTGGAGTACCACTCGTCCTCCATGGTGGCTCAGGAATTGCCGATATTGATTTCACAAATGCAATCAAAGTCGGTATATCTATCATCCACATCAATACTGAAATTCGTGTAGCCTACAAAGAAGCTCTCCAAAAATTCCTAACGGATAACCCCTCCGAAGTCGCCCCATACAAAATCCTCGTCCCTGCCGTCCTCGCCATAGAACAAGTAGTCTACAATCGCTTGAAACTATTTAATAATTTATAAAAGAATATGGTCATAGATATAGAACTTACTTTGAATAGATGGGGATTAGGGAAAATTAATGAAAATAAATTTCAATTTCTTTGTTTTAGATTCTCCTATTGGCCAATACCAAACAAATACTCAATTTCTTTTGAAATAAATTGGAGAAAGAAGGAATAGTATATTTCCAGAAAGGGCCTAAGGCCCTTTCTGGAAATTTGAGTTGCAATATTTGGGTTTTAGTGTTATTATCCAACTCATGAATATATTAACCGCAACAAAGCGAGGTAAGGCTGACAAGTTGGCGAACATACGATCTAACGGTATGATTCCAGCAGTCGTCTATGGCGCTCAAGTGGAAAACACTCTTGTTTCCGTTTTGAGCACTGACTTCGTCAAAATGTTTAAAATTGCCGGTGAATCAAGTACAATTGTTCTTGATATCGCAAGTGAAGGTAAGGTAGGAGCATCTAAGAAAGTAGACGTTCTTATCCACGAAGTTCAAGTCGACCCAGTCAAGGGAAATCCTATTCACATAGATTTCCTTGCTATCGATATGAACAAGCCAGTCGAAGTTACAATACCTCTTGAGTATACAGGACTAGCAAAAGCTGAGAAAGACGGACTTGGAACTTTGGTAAAAGTCTTACACGAAGTAGATATCGAAGCTCTTCCTAAAGATCTTCCACACAACATACAAGTAGATGTTACAGGTATTGCCACTCTTGAAGACAAGATACATGCTAAAGACATTAAGCTTCCAAAGGGAGTCACTCTCATAACAGAAGGAGATGAAGTCGTCGCTCTTGTAGCCGCAGTCAAAGAAGAGGTAGAAGAAGTCGCTCCTGTAGACCTATCTGCTATTGAAGTAGAGAAGAAGGGCAAGAAAGATGAAGAAGGAGGAGAAGCAGAAACTCCAAAGGCAGAATAACCTTATATTATATAGCAAATCGCCCCTAGACTTCGGCTTAGGGGCGATTTGTGCTATACTTAGGGGTATGAATAGACATATCCTATACCTTTTTTCTTTCATATTTATAACCACATTAATTTTTAGCAATTTTATCTACCAAGCACCAAGAGTAAATGCTGCCGGTCAAGAATTACAAAATGCCCAAGCAGACAGAGCTCGGCTAGAAAGTGAGCTCGCAAGCTTGGAGAAAGAAATAGCCACTAAACAAAGAGAGCTTTCTTCTCAGAAGGGTCAGTCTACATCTCTTTCACGAGACATAGCGATACTGACAACTCAAATTAAAAAATCTAAACTTGACATTCAAGCCAAGAATTTAATTATTAAAAAGCTTGGTGGAGAGATTATAGAAAAAAGTAAAAAGATAAATACTCTGAATGGTAGAATTGATAGCATTAAAGAATCTCTCGCTCAATTGATTCGCAAAGATAGAGAGATGGATAGCAAATCAATCCTTGCCCTAATACTTTCTAAAGAAAGTATTGCTGAAGCTTATGGCGACATTGATGCTTTCTCTTCAATAAAGAAAAGTATTAAAATTTCTGTAGATGAAATCAACGGAGTAAAGACGCAAACAGAAGAGGAGAAAACTTTATTGGAGCAAAAGAAGGACAAAGAAACAGACACAAAAGTACAATTAGAAAATGTTAAAAAGCAAGTCGAGACAAATGAGAAAGACAAGCAACAGCTCCTAGCAATCAGTAAAGATAAAGAGAAAGAATATCAAAAACTTCTAGATGAGAAAGCTCGACGTCGTTCTGAAATACTAGCAGTATTATTCAATTTGCGAGATGCCTCGGCTATCCCATTTGGGAAAGCTTTAGAATACGCCAATGATGCTTCGAAGGTAACTGGGGTCACACCTGCATTTATCCTTGCTATTATTACTCAAGAAAGTAATCTGGGGACTGATCAAGGATCTTGCTATGTTACTGATATGAACACAGGAGCTGGAACGAGCTCCAAAAGTGGAAAAGTTTTCAGTAATGTGATGAAACCAACACGAGATGTAAAGCCATTCTTTGAAATTACAACATCTGTCGGGCGTGACCCATATAGGACTCTAGTCTCTTGTCCTATTGCATCAGCTGGAAGTTCTAGCTGGGGTGGAGCTATGGGGCCAGCTCAATTCATACCTTCAACTTGGCAAGGTATCAAGAATCGTGTGGCCGATGCTCTCGGCATAAAGACTCCTGACCCTTGGTATGCCAAAGACGCATTTATGGCCTCAGCCTTATTTCTGAAAGATCTTGGTGGCGTAGGAGATAGCTATACTGCACAGATAAGAGCTGCTTGTAAATATTATGGTTCAGGAGGGTCTAGTTGTAACTATGGTAAACAGGTGATGGCTCGTGTGAAAAAGATCCAGACCACTATGATTGACCCATTGCAAAACTAATAAAATCGTGATATCCTCAATGGATATGAATCCCGTATGAAGCCGCGGTCGCAGTATTTACGGGATATTTTAAGAAGATTATTTAAATTTAATTCAGCAGATAAACGGTTTATTGATAAGACATTGACCGCGACCTGCTTCATTCGGGATGAAAAAAAATATACACCCAAAATATAACAGTGCCTCTATAGTGACCTGCGCTTGTGGAGCAACTTTCCCTGTAGGATCTACAATGGATAGTATTACAGTGGAAATCTGTAGCCAGTGCCATCCTTTCTATACAGATAATGAAAAGGTTCTAGACACAGCCGGACGTGTAGACCGCTTCAAGAAGCGGGCAGCCGCATCTGGAAAAACAAAGAAATAGTTACAAAAAATCACAAATAGCTCTTCTCGAAGGGCTATTTGTTTTTTATTTCGTTCCGCAAAATTATTAAAATTTTCCCCGCTTTACCCTAAAGGGCTCCGACGCGGATAAAAATTTTAACAATTTTACTCCACTCGTTAATTAAAAATATGTTATAATTTAAAAAAATGAATTTAGATTTAGAACAACTTAAGAAAGATCACAAGACTAGCTACTTCGCTCTGGAATACGAGCGGCTTTTGAATGAGGAAAAGAAGGTGAATGAAATGGTGGCAAGTGATGAAAGTCTCAGAGATTTGGCTGATGAAGAAATTCAAAATATTAAATTCCAAAAAGATGCCATAGAAAGACAGCTTGAAGAAATGGCTAAAAGTGAAAAAGAAAATGAAGAATTCCCCAATGAGATAGTCTTGGAAGTCAGGGCGGGAGCAGGGGGGGACGAAGCTTCACTTTTTGCTTGGGAGCTTGCTCATATGTATGAGAGATTCGCTGAGGAGAAAAATTGGAATTGGAAGATACTTGATGAATCTGAAAGTAGCGCTGGCGGGTACAAAGAAGCTTCTTTTGAAATTCGTGGTAAGGATGTCTACAAGCTTCTTCGATATGAGACTGGGGTTCACAGGGTGCAACGTGTACCAGCGACGGAGAAGAATGGAAGAATCCATACTTCAACTGCCTCTGTCGCTGTCCTTCCTCTTAGGAAAAAAACAAGTGTAATAATAAATCCAGGAGACATAGAAATGGAATACTCGCGTTCCGGTGGAGCAGGAGGGCAGAACGTGAACAAAGTGGAAACAGCCGTCCGTCTTATCCACAAGCCTACTGGCATAGATGTCCGCTGTACTACTGAGAGAAAGCAACTTGCAAACAGAGAAAAAGCTATGGAAATTCTGATGTCTAAATTGCAACTCTTGAAAGACGAAGAAGAAGCAAAGAAATATTCAGGGGAAAGAAAAAACCAAATAGGTACAGCTGATCGAAGTGAGAAAATTCGCACTTACAATTTCCCCCAAGACCGCGTTACCGACCACCGCATCCGCCAATCTTGGTCAAACATCCCCGGCATAATGGATGGTAATATAACTAAAATGATAGACGCCCTCGCAAGTGGGCAAGTAGGGGATGCAGAAGAAATAGATTAGGTTCTAGTAATTAGTGACTAGGTTCTAGTTGCTAATTTTATGCATCTCTGTTATAATTACCCCCAGTAGTTTAGCTTATGTTTTGGTATTAGTTTCATTCCCCGTGTGCAAACATTGAGGTATGTAAATGAAATCAGCTTTGCGATTACATTTATAAATTAGTTTTCTTCGAGTAAGTAGTATGCAAGTACGCTTACGAGAAGCACATTGTCATATATGGCAAAAAAGTTGTATGTAGGTGGTCTTCCTTATAAGACTACCAACGATGAGCTTAAAGCTCATTTCAGTGCTGCAGGGGCTGTCGCTTCAGCAACCATTATTATGGATAAGATGACAGGTCGCTCAAAAGGCTTTGGTTTCGTTGAAATGGAAAACGATTCAGAT
>Ga0172379_10000291_pt1 | contig 133441 bp, 144 predicted proteins | sample GrowelOW334metaG_FD_119756 | JGI IMG/M metagenome (GOLD analysis project Ga0172379, IMG submission 119756) | Groundwater microbial communities from an aquifer near a municipal landfill in Southern Ontario, Canada - Groundwater well OW334 metaG | ecosystem: Environmental > Aquatic > Deep... | reverse complement strand
TTGTTCGAATTGGTCTGTTTGCGCTGATTCGATTCAAACCCGATCCTGCCATGATGACAACAATTGCGGTTCCGATGCCGGACGGCCGGTGGAATCGGCCGAGTGCGACAGTACGGCACCGGGTATTGTATCCGACCTCCGATAAAGCAGTTATAAATTACATTAAATCAATCTGGGCATATTTTACCGATGGGGCTATTTAAGGTACAATGTTTAACCATCAGGACTACGATAAGATAATCATATAGTACCCAACTATCGAAACATGGAGCCAAACAACAAACGAATTCAATGATTCAAGTATTAATAAAAACAGTGTCAAAAAAACCTCGTATCGTACTTGTGGTACTATTTGTCACACTAAGCTATGTAACGATATTGCATAATACTCCTCAAGCTCGTGCAGACGCGTCTACCTACTATGTTCGGCCAACTGATTGCAGCGATGATGGCTCAGGATCATCGAATTTGCCTTACTGTACGATTCAGAAAGCGGCCAACACTGCCCGGGCGGGCGATACGGTTCTTTTGTACGACGGCATATACCGCTCGAGTACGAATACCACCTTCTCATATTCCGGGACGGAATCGCAACCTATTACATTTCGGGCAATTGGAGACGGTGCCATCTTAACCGGAAACGTGCCGCTGGATGAATCATTGTTTCAAAAAACTGCTGGCTTCACTTCGGTCTATGAAATAACTGAAGCGCAAATCCCCGCTTCCGCTTATTACCAGGGTGTGTTTGATATTGTAAGAAGCGGACTCGTCCAGCTAGACGGGCAGTCGGTGTATACCGGATATCGAAGTGACCAGTTTAATAATATCCTCCACGAAAACTCCGCCGTACCAGTAGCTAACATAGCCGCGGTCGACTCGACAACTTATTCGTGGTACTTCGATACCGAATCGCGCAAACTCTACATCCATACCCGCGAGGGTGACGCCCCGACCACACATGAGTGGGAAGTTAATCGACCTTTTGGAGGACGATTTCTCACGCTGGCGGCGTCGGTAAAGAACCTGGTGTTTGATGGTCTCATATTTCGCTATGCCTCGATCTATTTTGGTAATAGAGGTAATGAAAATATTACCGTGCAAAATTTCGAAACCATAGGATCTGGAATGTCGATCGACGGAGGGGCAATCAATGTGACCTTCCAGAACTGCCATATTCACGATACGCTGGTGGCGGTCAATGCGGGATATGACGGGTTGAATGTTTCGGAAAGTACGGGTGCTAAAATAATAAACTGTGTGATAGAGCGTGGCTGGAATAATATCCAGTGGGGCAATAACACTAACACGTTATTTGACCGGGTAATTTCACGCGATTGCCCAAATCATCCTATGAATGGATCGAACTCAATAAATATGAGCGTGTCAAATTCTATCATCTTGCGTGGCCAAGAAGGTTTTTATATCCACGGCGATGTTGGTATGACCATTGGGAATTCATTGTTTTCTAGTTTACTCATGGAACGTAGTTCAAATTATGAGTGTCGCATTCCCAATCAAATCACATTAAGAAATAATATTTTTAGTGGCTACTATATAAACGCCGTTGATTGTCCGGCTTTCACTTGGGCGGAAGTTCTGCTCGATTCCGATGATAATTACTTTCTTCCCACTGATGGTCCAGACTCCAACTGGCTCGCGCAGACCGGTTGGTTTGAGATCTGTCATACTACCCAAGACACACTTACGATCTGCCAGGGTATAACCGGACAGGACATGAACTCGCGGACAGCCGACGGAACACCGCTTTGGACGGATTGGACAAGTGATAACTTTCATCTGCTTTCAGGCGCGCTCGTTGTAGATACTGGCGTCAACGTTGGTAATTCTCATGATTACGATAATGTCCCGCGTCCCAAAGGTGCTGGTTTCGATATTGGCGCTTTCGAATACGACCCCAATTGCACTCCCAACTGGTGGTGCACCAATTGGTCGGTGTGTGCTGATTCACAACAAACCCGATCCTGCCATGATGATAATAATTGCGGTTCGGATGCTGGCCGGCCTGTTGAGTCAGCCGATTGCGATAGCACGGCGCCAGGGGTAGTGGTAGATTTGATGGCCAACTAGATATCAACCAACCAACTTGAAGCCGATCAAGTGATTTTGTCGTCTTTACATTATCGCCTCTTCGGGGTATGATGTTCGGGACTATTAAGTATTTTACTGCCGATATATGTCAAAGTATTACACCCCGAAACGGGTAAAAAACGTCTTCGATCCAAAACAGAGCTTCCCGTTTCAAATCAGCCGATCGAAAATCGACTTGTTTATGAACTGCCCCCGATGTTTTTATTTTGACCGGCGTCTGGGCGTGGCTCAGCCGCCTGGCTATCCATTTAGTTTAAACTCAGCCGTGGATACGCTTCTGAAAAAAGAATTCGACTCGCACCGCGCCGCCGGCACACCGCATCCAATGATGAAGGTTTACGGACTCGATGCCGTGCCCTATCAGCACGAGCAATTGGAAGCGTGGCGCGATTCGCTCCGGCGCGGCATTCAATATCTGCACCCGGGCACCAATCTTTTAATCAGTGGCGGCGTCGATGATGTTTGGGTTAACCCGACTGGCGAACTCATCATCGTTGATTATAAAGCTACCGCAAAAATCGGCGAAGTCAGCCTGGATGCCGATTGGCAAATCGGGTACAAGCGGCAGATGGAAGTTTACCAGTGGCTATTCCGCCAAAATGGATTTCAGGTTTCACCCACCGGTTATTTCGTTTATTGCAATGGCCAAACCGATCGAATCGCTTTTGATGCGAAACTGGAGTTTGAAGTTAAGTTGATCCCATACACCGGCGATACCCAGTGGATTGAACCGGCCTTGCTTATAATGAAACAGTGTCTGCAGTCGGCGTCACTGCCGCCCGTTGGAGCGGATTGTGATTATTGCCGGTATCGCGAAGCCATCAAATCGGTCGAACCCAAGTTAACCGGTGTGGGAAAATTACTCTAGCCTATAGGCGCCAATAATAGTGTAATATTATGCCCGCATCAAACGATACAAGTACCACGGAGCCAACCGAAGCGGACATCCAGATCATTGTGTCTCGAGCCCAGCAAGGTGACGCGGACGGCTTCGCCCGCTTATTTGATATCTTCAGTAATCGGATCTACCGGTTCTTCCGAGTTCGTCTGTCTGACAATGAGACCGCCGAAGACTTGACCCAGGTGGTTTTTCTAGAGATGCTCCAGGCTTTGGGCCGCTACAAAACTCATCCAGACGCCAAATTTTCGACCTGGTTGTTTCAGATCGCCCGCTTTCGATTGATTGACCACTATCGCCAGCATCGTCAGCACGTTTCAATCGACGATCTGCCGGCTCAAGCGCACCCAAATCTGTCCGTTGACGCGGTGGCCTACGAGCTGCCGGTGGTCGATGATCTACTGAATCAATTGCCGGAAAACTACCGCACGATATTGCACCTGCGCTACCAGGAACAACTTAGTACCAGCGAAATTGCTAAAGTTCTGAAAACCAGCGCCATCAATGTCCGAGTGCTGCATCACCGGGCAATTCGCGCCGCGCGTAAATTATTGCCACCAACCTAATTATATGAATATTCCATCCACCTCCGGATCAAAGCCCGATATCGCCGACCGGCTATGCCAAAACGCAAATGTCTGCCTGACATCGGATGCGCAACGGCGCATTCGGGAGCGTTTGTTGTCCGAATATCAGGAGCAGAAATACCGCTATTCAATGCCTCCGGTTTCCGCAACGCCCCGGCATCGCCTGGCTCCGGTAATTATCTCCGTGGCCTTCGTGGTAATAATTGGCGCCGGGATTGGCACTGTTTCGGCTGCCAACGACGCTAAACCGGGCGATCTCTTATTTGGCATCGACCGAGCCGTAGAACGCGTCCAGCTGGCGGTTACGCCCGATCAGATCCAACGGGCCAAGCTGCTGGCCGACATTGCCCGGGAACGGGAACAAGAGCACCGAGATTTGAAGTTGACCGACAATACCGCGGCCGCCCAAAAAGCCGAACAGCTGGCCGTGGCCGCTGTTAGCCGGGCGGTTGAGACCAATGACACCGTTCGAGCTGAATTGATCGAGCGGGGCGACAGTGCGGCCGTGACCGACTTGAACCAGGTTCGTAACGAAGTGGACTCGCTGACTAATTCAGAACCCAGCCCGGCCACCACAGGACTGACCGGCGTCAGCATAAAGATACAACAGCACTCGGCGACTGTAACCCTGAAACTGAACGCGGCTGTCGCTACCTTTCAGCTTCCAACCGACAATTTAGCCGAAATTGAACAAAGTATTGCCCAACGCACCGGCATCGGCTTGCCGGAGATCAAACAAATGGTCGTACTCGAGCCGGATCACGCGGCCGATGGCATACCGAATTCCGAAACGCCCACTGGTGCCAACGATTCAAACACTAATTCCACGAATGATGGCCAACCGGTAAGTGATATTACTGCTGCCCCATCTACCGCCGATACCAATTCAGCCGACCCGTCGCCGGTAAATGGTAGTACAATCTTGCCGGCAGGGTGGGACATAACAGTAACCACCCAGGACGACACGGCCAGCGTTGGAATCACGCAAAACGGTTTGGCGATCTTTGCCTGGACTCTCCCGACGGCTGACGCCGAGCAGATTATTGCCAGCATCAGCCAAAGAACTGGTTTAAGTGCTGATCAAATTCGTTCAACCTGGCATCTCGTAGCTGAGTAGTATCCAGTTGGAGCCGTCACTTCATTAACTGATATACCGAGAACTGATGCAGCACTTGCCGCACCAAAATCATCGTCTATTGCCCTGGCCGATCGAATCGGCAGATTGGCCGGCTTTTCGTTACGCGCAGATTAATCGCGCCGTGTTTCATGATTTGATCGACAATTGGTCACAGGCCACCACTTTGCCACAAACGGTTCGTGCCGGTTTGGCTAATACGTGGCCCTTGTCTTTTGAAGTTAGAAGATTGGAATCAAGCGACCAACGCACCACGAAAGCGCTGATGACGCTGGCCGATGGTGCGGTAATTGAGTCAGTATTGATGCGCTACCCAAAACGCAATAGCGTCTGTGTTTCCTGCCAAGTAGGGTGCGCAGTTGGCTGCAGTTTCTGCGCCACTGGCCGGCTGGGTTTTCGGCGCAATTTAACGCCCTGGGAAATCATCAGCCAGGTCTTGCTATTCAGCCGCCAATTGAAAGTCAAAAACGAGCGCGTCGACAGCGTCGTGTTTATGGGTATGGGTGAGCCCTTCCTGAACTACGAATCAGTTCTACCTGCAATCCGATTGCTCAATGACCCGGCCGGCCTCAACCTGGGCGCCCGGCATATGTCGATTTCCACCAGCGGAATAGTTCCGGGTATCAGACGTTTTCTCAAAGAACGCCTCGAGGTCAATTTGGCAATATCTTTGCACGCCCCCAATGACCGTCTGCGCACCCGCCTGATGCCGATCAACACCACCTACCCGCTCAAGACGCTAATGTCCGCTGCGTCTGAATACGTGTCCAAAGCTCGACGCCGTTTGATGTTTGAATATATAATGATAGCGGGTCTGAACGATACCGACGATTGCGCCGAAGAGTTGGCAGCGCTGTTAAAACATCCGCTATATTTCGTGAATATCATACCGTACAATCTGACAGGCATTTATTCGCCCACTCCCGCCCACCAAGTAAAGCGCTTCATCAATCTGCTGCGCCGGCAACACGTCAGCGTTACCCAACGAGCCGAGTTCGGCCAGGAAATTATGGCAGCCTGCGGCCAGCTGGCCGGTCGGTCAGGACAGTCAAAGTAATAATCATATCAGTAATAATTTATCTATGTTTTTACAACGACGCTTGGACAGTTACGTAGCTCTGGTATCCAGTCTGATTATTGTCTTTATCGGCGCTACATTGTATATCGGGTTGGATCACAAGCTAAATCAAACAGCCGATACTAAACCATCCCCGAGGGAACTCCACTACCCCGGCAATGGTTATTTTACCAGCGCCGACGATTTCAAGAGTTTTCTCCAAGAATCATCGAGTGTCAACGCTCGCAATTATTCCAACGCCAGGGTAACTGACTTAGCATTGCCGAATATGGCCGAGCAGGATGCGGCTGGTATTCTAAAATCGACCAGCGGCGCCAGCCGATATTCACAAACCAATGTCCAAGTGGCGGGCATCGACGAACCTGATATCGTCAAGACAAATGGCCAAGAAATATTTATCTCTACCGAAAGCCCCTATTATGGCGCGGTTGAACCAGCTATACTGGAAGAAGACCAAGCGGTCAAGAGCAGCGCATCGAGTGAAACGGCCTTGCCCGCCCCCACCACTCCCACCCGGATTGTTTCTGCGCTTCCGGCTGACAAAGCCGCCGTCGCCAGCACGTTGGCCAAAACTGGCCCACTACTCTATGCGCAAGATACACTGGTTGTTTTTTCCACCGATAAAAAAGTGACGGGCTATAACGTAGCCGATCAAAATAAGCCAACCCAAAGCTGGACTTACGACATTGATGGCTCGTATCTGACCGCGCGCCTGTGGCAGAATAAAATCTATCTGATTGTCGACGCTAGTATCGACGAATCAAATCCCTGTCCGATCCAACCTCTAGCGACCGATCATACAACTATCACTATTCCTTGCAATCGGGTATACCATCCAGCCGCTGATACGGCCGTCGACTCAACCTATTCAGTCATGAAGATCGACCCCGCTACCGGCCAAGTTGAACAGTCGCTTTCGTTTGTCGGCAGTACCGACGCGTCAACTGTTTACGTATCGCCGAATGCTATTTATCTGACCCATCCCGCCGTGATCGACTATGCGGCTTACTCTTACACCTCGATGATTGAATCGGCGCTGACCCTGCTGCCTACCAGCGTTCAAGATAAAATCACCCGGCTTAATACTTATGATATAAGCATCGAGGCCAAATATACGGAACTCCAATCAATCCTGGATGACTACTACAACTCGCTAACCGCCGAGGATCGTCTGCGCCAGCAAACCGCGATCGAAAAAAGCCTCGACGCGTACTTCCAGGAACATCGCCGCGAATTGGAGAAAACCGGCCTGACAAAAATAACCCTATCTGACCTGACAGTTACCGCTACCGGCGAAGTGCCCGGTTATCCCCTCAACCAATTCTCAATCGATGAATACCAGGGTAACCTGCGCATTGCCACCACATCAAGCAGTCAGTTCTCTTCTCTGGGCTCGGGGGACACCGCCAACGATATCTATGTCTTCGATAGCAAATTGGACAAGATCGGCCAGCTGCAAAATCTCGGATTGGGCGAGACAATATACTCCGCCCGTTTTGTCGGCAACCGCGGTTATTTAGTTACCTTCCGGCAGACCGATCCATTCTTCGTCCTCGACTTGTCCGATCCCCGCAAACCTGAATTGAAGGGTGAATTGAAAATCCCCGGCTACTCATCATATCTTCACCCCCTAACCGATACATTAGTCCTGGGAGTTGGGGCTGAGAGCTCCCATGCGAAGTTATCGCTGTTTGACGTGACCGACGCCAATAAACCCATCGAGCTGGCAAATCAGAAATTGGATGACTACTGGTCCGAGGCGCAGAATAATCATCACGCCTTCCTTCAGGATGCACAACATAAAGTGTTCTTCCTGCCGGGCGGAACTAATGGTTACGTGTATAGCTACGACGCCAACACCCTGACCCTGGCGAAAAAAGTAGATGGCCTGTCCATGAAACGGGCGGTATATCTCGATAACAATCTCTACATAATCGGCGAGTCGAGCCTGGTGGTGCTGGATGAAACCAATTGGAATCAAGTGGGTCAGCTTCAATATCCGACGAATTGATCGTGAATTATTGCTGAAGATAGACGGAGCGCCAAACTTGACGCTCCGTTTTTGTCGCGGTATAGTGTGTGGTTATTAACTTAGGAACAACTATATGAATATTACTGTCGGACAAAAAGCGCCGGATTTCTCACTGGCCGATCAGAGCGGTCAGGTTCGCCACTTGAACCAATACCGCGGCAGTTGGGTATTGTTGTATTTTTACCCCCAAGATGACACGCCCGGCTGCACCACCGAAGCCTGCGGCCTGCGTGATGCTTTCCCAGATTTTGGCAAATTAGACACCGTGGTTTTGGGCGTCAGCACCGATTCGGTGGCCAGCCACAAGAAGTTTGCCGCGAAGTACCATCTGCCGTTCACTATCCTGGCCGATGAGCAGAAAGAAGTGGTCAAACTTTACGGCGTTTGGGCGCCGAAGAAGTTTCTCGGCAAAGAATTTCTCGGTACGAAACGGGTTTCGTTTCTCATTGACCCCGCAGGCTTGATTGCCAAGATATATGACCCGGTCAAACCCGCCGCCCATACCGATGAAGTTAAACGCGATCTGAAAATACTCCGCGGCAAATAAACGGCGCAGTCATCAGCTTGACTAAGTGGCGTGTTATTCGTTAGGCTTAGGGGGTATTTACTAAATCATTCTTATGCCCCATGCCTGATTTTACACCGTATCGAATTGCGCGCCGGGAGCAGCTGACGCCCACGATTATTTCTTTTACCCTACAACCGGAAACGGGCCAGTTAATTGAATACCAGCCTGGGCAATTTGTCATGGTTGGAGTCTACGATAAAGCTGGTCAGATAATCGCCAAGAAACCCTATTCTATCTGCAGCACGCCCACCAACAAGCACGAACTCCAGCTTTCTTACAAGATCCAGGGGGAGTTTACGCATCGGCTGGCTGAGTTGCGGGAGAATGACCGGGTCGCGATCGCCGGGCCATTCGGCGTGTTTACCCTGCGTCCGCAGACCACCCGGGATGTAGTGCTGCTGGCTGGCGGCATCGGCCTGACGCCGTTGTTGGGTATGCTACGTTACGCGGCTGATAATAATATTACGCAGAACTTCACCCTTCTGTACGCCGTTCGCAGTCCGGAAGAGCTAGCTTTCAAAACTGAATTGGATATACTGGCCCAACAACATCCCAACATCAAGTGCGTCTATTTTGCTGAATCATTCTCCGATGACTGGTCTGGCGAACGCGGACGGATTACGCCGGAACTGCTAAAAATATACAGTGATCCGATGGCAGCTAAAGAATACTACATTTGCGGACCGCCGATATTTATCCAAATAATGATCAAGCTATTGGCAGATGGCGGCGTCCCCGCCCAGCAGGTGCATAATGAGAAGTTTTAAACTCTTCAAGCTAGTTTAAACCGTAGGCGGGCAAACGTTTGCCCGCCTACGTTATTGTATTCGCAAAAGTGGCTTGGTGCTACCTAAACTCCGCCAAGATCTTCTTGGCCGCGGTTCTATTGGCCAGCTGCCGCACTAACGGCGCTTTTTGTAACTGGGGATGAAGTGATTCAAAAGTCGGTTTTGATTCTTGAAATAGAATCCCGATTGGCAGCTTTTCCATTTCACCGGCTTTGACATAAGCCTTTGCCCGATTATTGGCCAGCCAGTTGATTGTCTCCAGTTTGTATATGCGCAGCTTAACTTCCTCGCGTAAGTTTTTCTTGTCGTAAAATATCACGCAGGGCTGGATTACTTCGACCACCGCGAAACCGGGGTGCTTGATGGCAGCTTGGTATAAATCTTTCAGATGGCTAACTTCGTCTGAAAACCCACGGGCGACAAACGTGGCGCCAGCCGTCAGAGCCATCTGCAAACCATTGAGCGGATATTCTTTTGCTCCGGTTGGGGCGGTTTTTGTTTTATCGCCGGTTTTGGTAGTGGGCGAAGTTTGGCCGGTCGTTAAACTATAGCGCTCATTATTATGCACAATCATGGTCATATCAATATTGCGCCGGCAGGCATGTAAGAAATGGTTGCCGCCCTCACCATATGCGCCGCCATCGCCGCCCATCGCTAATACCGTCAGGTCGTGATTGGCTAATTTAACTGCTTGCGCTACCGGCAGTGCCCGCCCGTGCAGACTGTGGAAACCGTACAGCCGATGCCAGTTGGCGCCATTACTGGAGCACCCGATATCAAAAGCCATCATCACTTGATACGGTTTTAATCCCAGACCGCTGAGCGCCTGGGTCAACGCCGTCCACATGCCAAAGTTGCCACAACCGGGACACCAAGTCGGCTGATTCTGGTTCATAAAGCTTTGTGGCGATGTGGTTGAGGTGGGCATATTATATTCGTTGAGTACAAGTAATCTTGGTCACCCGCTCGACTATTTCTTGCGGGTAGAATTGTGAACCGTTGTACTTGAGTATTTTGGCAGTAATGGTAATACCAGTGGCTTGGCGCAGCAGCTGAGCAAATTGTCCGGTGGCATTGTTTTCGATCGCGACCAAATGTTTGGTATTTTTTAATAACTGAACGTAGGTTTTTTCATCTAACGGCCAGGGAGATTGGACATGAATATAATTTACGTTCGGCAATGATTTCAAGGCTTCCAGCACCGGACCCTTAACCGAACCCCAACCGATCAAAGTCAAACGGGCTTTAGCCGGCCCGTATCGCTTTGGCTTGGGTAGTTCTTTCAATACTCTCTTTAGTTTTGCCAACCGTTTGTTGGTCTGGGCCAAGCGCATCGCCGGTGTAAAACCTTCGATAGTGAAACCCGCTTCATCGTGCTCATCACTATTGGTTAGATGTACCCCGCCAGGCTGACCCGGCACTGCCCGCGCTGAGATTCCGCTGGCGGTAATCTGGTAGCGTTGATAGTTTTTTATCTTGGCCAGTTGAGCGGTCGTTAACATCACACCGCGATCAACGGCCACGGTCGTGTTTGGCAACTTGATAGCCTGATGGCCTTCGGAGAGATATTTGTCCAATAATACAAACGTGGGAATCTGATATTTCTCGGCTAAATTTAATGCCAGAGCCGTATGTGTAAACGCTTCTGCTTGATCACCCGGCGCTAACACTGCCCGCACAAACTCTCCGTGTCCCGCGTGACAGATATACTGCAGATCGCCTTGTTCGGTCCAGGTGGGTAAGCCGGTCGCCGGTCCGGGACGTTGCGAATCTATGACGGTCAATGGCGTCTCGGTCATAGCCGCCAAGCTCACACCCTCGTTCATTAGCGCGAAACCGCCACCGGAAGTCGCTACCAGCGATCGTACGCCGGCATAACTGGCGCCAATCGCGTGATGCACGGCGGCAATTTCATCTTCCGGCTGCACCACCAGCATACCTGTTTTATCCGCCCAGTTCGTTAAATTGTGTAATATTGAAGTGGCCGGAGTCATGGGATAGGCCACATAGTATTGGCAACCAGCAGCGACAGCGCCTAGAGCGGCCATCTCATTGCCCGTGACCAACACACGGTTGTGTCCAGACTTACCGTGGTCAAACTGATAGGGGTACTGCTTGGGATGAAGTTCTCGCTGGGCATATTGATATCCGAATGTAATCGCCTTCACGTTCGATTCGGCTACCTCGCTTCCCTTACCGCCAAACATCTCGCGTACTACTTGTTCAATCATCGCTAGATTATGACTCATCAGCCGTACCGCGATACCCAACATAATCATGTTGCCGGCGATTATCGGCACCCCGGCTTGTTCGGTCATTGCTTTCAAAGACACGCCGTGCATTTTGCGGCCGCGGGTGTATTTGGCTTCGGGCGTGAATTTGTCTTTATCAAACAGAATCAAACCCTCACGCACCACGTCTTTTTGGCAATACGCGAAAGCCTCTGGCGATAACGCGATTAACAGATGAGTCGGCTCGTATACGGCATAGATTGGTTTATTTGACAGACTGACTTGAAACGTGACAATGCCACCCCGGATCCGTGATGGATATTCCGACATATCACAAACATATAAACCAGAACGCATACACGCCTTGGCGAAAATATTACCGGCAATCTGCTGGCCGGCACCAGCCGGTCCACCAATCTCCCAATTAAAGATTTTTGTTTGCACCATAGTGTATGTATTGTACCAAAATATCGCCGCTTTAGGAACATCACGACCATCGTAGGCGAGGTTGGCCAACCTCGCCTACGGCGTATTTAAATACATTGACTTGAAATTAATCCCGTTTATTGCTAAATTAACTTAGTCATATGGACTTTTTTCAACAAGTTTACGCCATTACCAAACGGATCCCGCGCGGCCGGGTGGCCACCTATGGCCAGATTGCGGCCATGATTTCCACGCCCCGAGCCGCGCGCGTGGTCGGCTGGGCATTGCACGCACTGGACAATCAACCCTATCCGTGGCAGCGGGTAATCAATAGCCGGGGCGTGATCAGCACCACTTGCGAGACCCACACCCGGGAATATCAAAAACAGTTGCTTGAATCCGAAGGAGTAAAGGTAGAAACCAATGGCGATGAGTATCGGGTTGATTTGAAAAAGTATCTTTGGCAACCAAAAGTTAAATAATCGCAGTTCGTGTCTTCTGAGCGGGTGTCGTATAATGGCAATACCTCAGCTTTCCAAGCTGATGCTAGGGGTTCGATTCCCCTCACCCGCTCAGTTGACATGAACAGAATATATTTCATTATTCGATTATGAAAATCGGTATTATCGCCGACTTACACGATAACCTCCGCCACCTAGAAATCGTGCGCCAAGAATTACTAGGACACAATGTTGAACTGTTGTTGTTCTGTGGAGATTTCGATATGCCTTTTTCAATGCGAGGCTTTATCGATTTTAATATTCCGATAAAAGCCGTCCTAGGCAATGGCGATCCCGACATCCAGAAGTTTCAATATCAATTACAAAATCTTCAGGTACTTAAGAGCCTCGACCTGGATATCGGCTTACGTTTTCAGGATATAACGGTCGATGGCCGCCGTATTGCTATTTCCCACGGTGACGACGAAGCGCTGAATAAAGTTATTATTGAAAGCCAGTTGTTTGATGTGTTTTGTCTAGGGCACAATCATGTCCCACGGATTAACCAGGAAGGCAAAACAACAATCATAAATCCAGGTTCGTTGGTGGGTTGGTTTTATGAACAGCCGGGACGGTTAGTCCCGGTGACCTATTCGATATACAATACTACCACCGGTACGGCTGAATTGTACGAAGCCAAGCTATAATCACGCGCTTCGATACTCAATGATTTTATACAATCGCGGCGGGTTGATATCCTATCAGCCATTGACATAAATATTGTATCGTGGTATCTTTAGCACCAATCAACAACCGCCCCACAATTTGATGGGGCAAAGACTCGAACCACATTGTGTCATAGCTTTCCGTGACTCAGAGGAATCGGGTCACGGATCTTCGTTCTCCCTAAACCCACGAACGGAATCCAGCACCCCCGTGGTGCTGGAAAAAGCAATTATGACACAACCTCAAACTGTCCAGCCCGATTTTACGGCTCTGGGCGTCAACCCAAAACTCGTCCAGATTCTCAAAGGACGGCGGATTTTTACACCCACGCCGATCCAATCTCAAACCATCCCCATCGGCCTGACCGGCAAGGATGTGATGGGTATCGCCCAGACCGGTACCGGCAAGACGCTGGCTTTTGGCTTACCCATAATTCAGCGCATCGCCACCAAAGGCGGCCAGGCTTTGGTTATTCTGCCAACCCGCGAACTGGCGCACCAGGTCAATGAGGCGCTACAGCAGATCGGCAGCGTGATCGGACTGCGCACGGCTATTTTGATCGGCGGCGAGAACATTAATCGCCAGATCAAACAATTGGAGCGCAAGCCGCATATTGTCATCGGCACGCCCGGCCGACTGATCGATCACCTACAGCAAAAAACTCTCAACCTGACCAAGGTGAATATGTTGGTGCTCGATGAAGCCGATCGGATGCTGGACATGGGCTTTCTGCCCCAAATTAAGCAGGTGCTGCTGAGCGTTTCCCGCGAACGGCAGACGATGCTTTTTTCAGCCACGATGCCCAATACGATCGTCAAAATAGCCCAGGCCACGATGCGCTCACCGCTTCGGATCGAGGTCAGCCCAGCCGGTACCGCGGCCGAACATGTCACGCATGAAGTTTTTATCGTGCCAAACGCCAATAAGAATCAACTGCTGGAAAAACTATTGGCTGAATACCATGGTACTGTCCTGGTGTTCACCCGCACCAAGTTCACGGCTAAAAAGGTTTCCCGCGCCATGAGCCAGCTCAATCACAAAGTTACAGATATACATTCGAACCGATCGCTGTCACAACGTCTGGAAGCGCTCAACGGCTTTAAAAAAGGCAAATATCGGATTCTGATTGCCACCGACATTGCGGCTCGTGGCATTGATGTCAAAAACATCGAAGTGGTAGTTAACTACGACCTGCCACAAAACTCCGACGACTACGTACATCGGATTGGCCGCACCGGACGCGCCGGATTGACGGGCAAGGCGATATCATTTGCCACCCGGGATCAAGTCAAAGATATCCGCCAAATTGAACGACTGATTCGATCGCAAATCCCGGTAACACCCCTGCCTGATTTCCCGAGGCAAACCACACCATCTGAACCGATGACGCGCGAGTCTCGGCCGGAACGTTCGCGCTTTCAAAAATACCAGCTGCAGCGCGAACAACCCATTGCCGGTTCACGTTTCAATCGGAATAATCGGTCGGCGCGCCCCCAATTTCCCAGACCACAGACAGAGCATGTTCGATCCACAGACGACACCCAGGGCATACCTTTTACTACTCCAGCTGAATTCGCCCTTCGTACTGGCATCAAGTCGACTGGCCAAGTGCCGCGCGAACGGTTCTTTAACCGACGCGGCGGTAGTCATGGTCGGAGCCGCTCCGCTCGACCCCAACGTTCCAAACGGCCCTAACGAGCAATACCAGACCGGCTCAGTATCCGTGGGTCGGTTTTGTGCTGCACATTATTGGCATTGACGGACTTGACATTGCGGATAAATAATCTATAATACCTGACAGAGATCCAGGCAAACAGGGTCGTTTGCGCGGGTCTTTCGTTTTCTATTCGCGACTGTTAAGTTGGGCAGTTGGCGCGGATGGCAGGGGGTGCCATTCGATCGACGACAAGAGTTTGCATCACTAATCACCGGGGGTTCAGAAATGCCATCAAGTTCACTGGTCGAGTTTCTACTGGAGCACAACGCGCGTCAAAGCGAAGCGTTTTGCAGTCCCGACGCTCGGCTCTGGCGCAAACAGTATCGCAGCCGGCATCCAACTGAGATTGCGGCGTTGAAGTGCATGGATGGCCGGCTAAACCTGGCGATTATGAGCAACACTCCGCCGGGCATCATCCAACCGTTTCGGAATATTGCCGGCAAATTCGACATCGGCTGGCCGTACTTCGGGGAATTGCTGGAAGACTGGGTGAACTATTCCATGAGCATGGGGCGCGACTGCCTGATCCTGGTCACCCATCACTGGTCAAAGGGTGAACGGCATCGGGGCTGCCGCGGCTTCGAATACGACACCGGGTCGGCTGCTAATTACACCCACGAACTCAAAGCCCAGATTGAACGGGTATTCGGCTCCGGACACGTGGTGGTCTACCCAATCCGTCTCGGCATCGAGACCGACGAGGACGCGTTTGTGCTGTACGGTAACAATGGCGACTATCTGAACCTGGCTCAGCTTGGTCAGACATTGCCCGAGGATCTCCAGCTAAGGGTTCAAGCGCTCTACCCCGACATGAAACCGCAGATGGTGAACGATCTTCTGCCGTTGTTGCTGGGCAACCTGGAGCACATCGCCAATGTCCGGCGCGAACAGAGACCAATCGAGGAGGCACACCACCAGGAGCAGGTTCTGGCGGTGGGACGCGGATTTGACTGGCTGCACCTGCCAAATAAGGCGCTCATTATCGGACCGTATACCTACGACCTGGCTGAACCAGTCGCCACCGCCGCTGGTATTCTGCTTTCCAATCTGCAGGAAGAGCGCGTCCCGGCCAATGAAGGTTTCGTGCTTATGACCTCAGCGGTATATCGCGATGAGGCTGGCTCGCAAAGGTTTCGGGCGATTGAAAAAACCCTCTCGCTGGCTCGATTTGCCGAGACTACCATTAGTCGTACGGTACCACAGCTAAGGGAGCGCTTGGCTATCCTGCCCGGCATCGTGAACCTGAATACTCGCCGTTTCACTCAGATACCTTTCAACGTTGAACCGGCCGCACACCACACAACCGCTGTGTCGTCGGCTACTGCGATCTGACCGCGGCATCACCCAACGACAACTACCGCACACCCATTCGCGAGTGTGCGTTTTCTTATTTGTTTAAAAGAATATAGTGTGCTCGTCCAATTGCAACTAACCCAGATGCGCGTGATCGTTGTATATCCACACGCGCCATCCTATGCCTTCCCGCATTTTGCAATACTTTAATACAGAAAGACCGGTATTTTCCATTGATATTCGCGATTTGAAGTATTTGAATGTTTCGGGCGTTAGTGAGACACCTAATAGAACCAGCGCAAAAATGACTTGCAGAAAGAACCCGTGTGTCACGACCACAATTTCCTTCTCTTTCCTAGCCCTAAGGTAATCAAGCGCCTTACCCGCGCGCACAACTAGGTCGTCATAATTTTCACTCTCCTCAACCCTAATACCGGAAGTAAATAGGCTTTTTTCCCACTCATTCCATAACTTTTTTGCGTCTTCATCAAGGTGCGATTTGCCCACGAGCCTTGCGGGTTTTGCACGTTCGACGAATAGGTCAGAATATTCTGGTTTATGCCCAGTTATTCTACCGATTACTTCGGCGGTTTGTTTTGACCGCGTCAGGGGGCTAGCAATTAGCACTTCAAACGAAAGCCTGGCGATGCGTTTGGCTATGTGCAGCGCCTGCTTTTTACCCAGCTCTGTTAGCGGCGAATCGAGCGGTTGATAGATGGGCAAACTATTTGCCTCGCTTTGACCGTGACGGACAAAGTAAACAATTTTTTCTGGCTGCTCATTCATTAGCTTGTTGGATCAATAATTATTGCGCCAATCGCGATGTTTCTTCTGCGCCAATCTTGAAATATTCTCTGCGCTAACGCATCAAGAGTATGACCAATATACCAACAGTATTGGAGACTAGGGCGAGTCCGATAAATTGTTTTACCGACAATCGCAAGAATCCAAAAAAACCAGCAGCAAATTCGTCTGGAAGCGGAGAGCCGAGTATCGCGACTCCGACAGCTATCGATAACCAATTTGGAATCCGTCGTTTCGAAACCAGGATACTCATCCTTTCAAACACGCCCTTCCGTGATCCACTTTTAACGATGCTATAAATTGTCAGATCATAGAGAGCCGCCCCTAGCCCGCCTAAAATGGCCAAGAGCACTGTATTGCCAGTTTTAGGGATATTAAGAAATATAACCGTGGCCGTGCTTGAGGTAAACGCAAAGGCATAAAGTACGCCACCGACTAGAGCGCCCACGATGCTCGATTGTCCAAGATTGACGATCAGCTGCTTGGTGCTAGGCATTTGCATCAGCAGAACAGTCAACGCCAATCCCACTAAAAACAGAAATAACGGCACTCTTGCTTTACGTAGATTGTTCATATTTCTAGATACTTTTTCCAATTACACACCTTAATTTAGGCTCTGGCCGGTGTCACCCACTATGTAATTACTACAGGCGTTTGACGAGAAGAGTTTCGCTGGTCGGCCCTACCGACCCCGGACTCTGATCCGGGGGAACCGGTCTCCAGGGTCTCGCTGGCCACACTTCGCTAAAGTTACGCGTGACACCGCTCGACCCGTCTAAGCTCTCGTAGACTAAAGCAGTTCAGTCTACTCGTGGCTAAGACCCTCCGCGTTGTCCCGATAGTTTGGGTGGACCCTACCGGGCTCGAACCGGTCACCTCCGCGTTGCAAACGCGGCGCTCTACCAAATGAGCTAAGGGCCCACCCAAACTATCGAGGATCCTCGATAGTTTGCGCGCCTTTCAATCTTTCAACTGCTGCGCGCTCTTTCCATGATTTAATTTGCCTCTCCCTTCTCAACGCCCCAGATCGAAGTCGAAAACTTTCCTTATATACTAACTTTCATGGTCTATGCAAACGTGTTGTTTTACTGCATCTCTATTATGTTGGGCCAAACGTTTATCGCTATCTTCAGCACTACCAATATAGTACCGTCTACTATCGACCGACTGTTATATGTATGTGTCGTACATGTCGTCGCAAAGTATCGGAACAAACGCGATGCCCCGCCTGCCACGACGGCATGCCGGGCGGGTCTACCAGCTGAGCTAACGGCCCGTGATCCTGTTGTTACTCATTGCTAAGATGCTTTGGTTGATATAACTGCGAGAACCTGGGCGGGTCGGTCAGAGACATCGCCCCGCCCGTCTCAGCCGTCGCGACACAAGCGGTTGTGTCGCTCCCCGCTTACAGCGGTGACGGCTTCGACCCAGCTGAGCTAACGGCCCAAGTTGTTGTTCTCGTGTCTAAGAACCTATTTATGTATCTCAGATGAATCCCGATGTGGCTATAGGCCAATCGGGATCCCGACTCCCGTCATCGGGACGTCGAGACTAACGGACCGCGATTAAGTTCCTGATACCGGGAAGAATTGCTCCAAAAAACCCAGGCGTATACGTCCGAACGCGATTACTATGGATACCAAAATTAATACCAACCCAACCACCCGATAAAAAATGCTGGTACCGCCATACAACTTGAAAACACGCCTTTCCACCCACTGAATTGGGCCGGTGATATTCATAATCCAATTGGGTTTGAGGGCAAAGAATAGCCCACCAGCCATAAAACACAACGCAATAATGTATCTCATTTGTTTATTCAAATTCTATCTGAACGGGTCCCCATCCGACGGGACTGTATTGCAAACAATTACTATAACGCGCCACGCTCTGCGTGGTGCGCGGGAGAGGACTCGAACCTCCACGGCCTTGCGACCACTAGCACCTCAAGCTAGCGCGTTTACCAAATTACGCCACCCGCGCATGTTACATAAAACTTGAAACTACGAAAACATCGGTAGGTATGTAACCCAGTACCCGAGCGAAGCGAATGGTGCTGGGCGCCCGCGCCTGTCGGCAATGTTACTGTTTCCGTCTTTTATTCTTGGCGCTGTCTTTCAACGGTCGGGCCTTGGGGTCGCGAGAATAATACAGTTTGGCACGGCGAATGTCGGACGAGCGCACGATTTCTATCTTGGCAATCTGGGGTGAATGCACCGGAAAAATGCGTTCCACGCCGATGCCTTCCGATACTTTTCGTACGGTGATAGTGCTGCGCAAACCAATTCCATTATTGCGAGCCAACACCATGCCTTCAAAAATCTGGATGCGTTCTTTTTCGCCTTCTTTGACCCGCTGGTGGACTCGAATGGTTTGGCCAGACTTAATATCCGGCATATCCGGTTTGATTTTGCTTTGCTCCAAAGCGTGAATAACGTCCATGATATACTGCGTTACAAATAAAAAGACTACCGAGAGTATAGCTAAATTGCCCCTGAATGTCAACTGTGCCGACGACCTATCGCGTGAAGGGTTTAACCCACGCTCCGACCAAACATTAGCCTTTTCTCAGGCTTTTTAGGGTCTGCTGCCACCAGGCTGGCGGGTCTATCTTGAAAGACTGGCTCTGGCCGTCACGGTCGGAAAACTCCAGGCGGTCGGCTAAAAGCATCAGATGTTCGGTGCTAGCCAAACGGCTAAACCGGCTGATCCGATATAATGGGTCGCCAACTAGCGGATGTCCTAGCCCGTGAAAGTGAACCCGGATTTGGTGGGTTCGGCCGGTGAGAGTTTTTACTCCCACTAACGCCATGTGGTTGAATCTTTCCAATACCTCATACTCGGTATGCGCCGATCGCCCTTCGGCCTGTTCGCTGGGACGGCTCGACATGCGGCCTTCTTTGGTTCGGACAATATTGAAAGTAATTGCGCCCTCGTCCGGCAAAACGGGATCATACACCAGGGCTAAATAATGTTTGTGTATTTTATGAGCCTGGAATTGGCTTTTGTAATATTCAAACGACGCTTGATTCAATGTCACCAAAATAAGTCCACTGGCCTCCTTATCCAACCGATGGACAATGCCGGGCCGGATCGGATCGTCGCCGACTTTTATGATATCCGGCCAACGATGTGTCAACCCGTTGACCAGTGTATGAGCCGGCGCACCTTCGGCCGGATGTACCACCAAGCCAGCCGGTTTTACGATTACCGCGTAATCTGCTGTCTCGGCCAGTATTTTAAAATCAATATCCGGTTCGGGTAATGTGTTCATAATTGGCCGAGCGACTGGTTCAAAATTTATTTTGTCATTAACACACAACGCCAAATGTGGCTTGGCTATCACGCCATTAACCCAAACTCGCTGATCTAGAATCAGTTTTTGGATCCAGGACCGGCTATATTCCGGATGCTGGTTGTGCAAGTATTTATCTAGGCGCTGCCCGATGGCTTCGGGTGCGATGGTGAGGTGTTCCATGGCGTTTTTTTAAGTAGGTCCGCGCTTGGTCCTTGGTGGTAACTTGTCCTCGCAATTGGCGCAATCTCAGATCTTCCAGCGCCAGGCCAACCTGCGGTCCGGGTGACCATTTTATTAGGCGCATTATTTCGGTTCCATCCAGCAATAATTTGGGGGTAGCGGAGTGGCTGTAACCTGTTTTTTTTATACGCTGAATTGACCGGACTGTCGCCTGGTATCTTTGCAATGCGGGTTTATTATTTTTTGTCCGGCTGCCCCCGCCATCGGCGTATAGCATCTGGAGCAGTCTTTGCCCGCGCTCGGGTGGAATAAGAAAATACCGCTCCAGCGTGGTCGGGCGCATCTTAGCCGGCTCACCATGGAGCACCACCATATGGGATTGAATCAACCAACATAACCGGTCGCAGTCTATCAAACCCTGATAACTGCTTAGTTTTAGCCGTTGGCAAACATCACCCGCGATTTTACTGCCAACGATTTCATGACCATAGAAAGACCGCCGGCCATTAGGTAAACTCTTGGCTGTGTATGGCTTTCCGACATCATGCAGCAACACTCCCAGAATCAGTTCGGGATGCAACTGGGCGGTGTCCGGAAATTCTTTTTTAAATCCTGGCGATGCTAACACCTCCAAAGCTAGCCGTGTATGCGTCCAGACGTCGCCCTCCAAATGAAACCGTGGGTCATGGCGACAACCTTTCATTTTCAACAGTTCGGGTAATAATACCTTGAACGCGCCGCTACGCTCACAAAGGTCAAAAGCTCTCACTGGCTGAGCAGTTAGCGTTTTTATCAACTCTTTGGCCACCGCCTCCCTGGGTACGACCGCCGAGTTAACCCTGGGCATTAGTCGGACCAACGCCAGCCAGGTAGCTGGTTCAATATCAAAACCCAATTGCACGCTGAAACGCAGGGCGCGCAACAGCCGTGAATAGTCCTCTTGAAATCGACGTGTAGGTGAACCGGCTGCCCGAATCTTCTTGGCCGCTAGGTCAGACAAACCGCCCGTGGGATCAATTAATTTTTCCGCTGCCATGTCCCAGGCCAGCGCGTTGGCCGTAAAATCACGCCGCTTCAAATCTTGTTCGATCGGCAGACGATAATCAGATTGGACTTTGAAATCGTGGTACCCGCCGGACATGTGTAGCGAATGCTCGGTGCGAGGTAGTGCCACATCGATCGGATCCGCACCGCTCTGGTCTCTGGGCACCACTTTGTATACACCGAATACTCGGCCGACGTAATCGACCCGACCGACACGATTTAAATATTTTTCCAACTCCTTGGGCGGTAAGCCAGACACAACGATATCGACATCTTTGGTCGGACGCCCCATCAGCCAATCACGCACCGCACCGCCCACAATATATATCCGGCATTTCGGATACAACTTCAAAAGGCGCGTGGCAAAATTCAATCGCGCGTCCCGCTTGATATGTTGTTTGATGGTAATCATGATAGTTTGAGCATACGTAATAACCGGGAAACTGACAAGGGTGCTTGGGTAAGAAAATCCGTACAGCCCCTCTGCTGTACGGTGTCACTCGGCCGCCTCTGGAGCAGGCAGATTGACGCGAAACTCGTGCTGCTCGGTGTAGTCTGGCCTGGCGCAAACTAATACCTTGCGCCACCCTTCTGGCACATCGTCTCCAGGATACGTGCCCTCCTCTCTGATGACTCGATAAGCCCGACACGAAGCGGGGCCTTCGAGAAGAAGTGTCCCCGAGGAAAGCGGCTGGGTCGTGTGCACCAACAGCGTTAGAAAAACTTCACTGCCGCTTAGAAACCTCGCCACCGGTAAATGTTTCTCGTTGGGTGCATGTACTTCGTCGTAGTCACCAGTTTCGTCCGCCGTCAGACCTAGGTCAGGCATGACTCACCGCCGGCTTCACCACCACCTGTACGATACCCTCAAACCGTAGCGGCTGGATGCGTACCAAGCCGCCCTTCAAATCGCCGTTGGCAGAGTAGACAATCTCCGCAACAACAGCATGCACCTGCGGCCCGCCCTTGACGTTCAGTACGAGTGGGGTTCCCACAACTACCGGATATGGCGCACCCTCTTGGTGACTATCGACCCAACTCATCATGAAACGGCCGTCTCCGCAATCGTGAACGACCGTGCCAACGGTCTTGCGATCCTCCTGTCCATCAGCCATGGTTTATACCTCCCTTCCACGACTGGCGCCCAGAAACCTGCGCCAACCTTATCACCGAATTGGATTAACGTCAACACCAAAACACCCCGCTCGGGGGTGAATGTGGGCAAATATTATCCTTGGTGGGCGATAGAGGAATCGAACCTCTGTCCGGGGTGCGCCGGTCAGAACAACGGCACACCCGTCGTGGCCCGCGCAAAGGCAAGCAGTTGCCTTTGCTTGTCACCACAACCCTCCACAACCCGCCCGCCAAAGCTTGTGGGCGGCACAAGAGTTGAACTTGTGACCTCCACAATGTCAATGTGGCGCTCTAACCAACTGAGCTAGCCGCCCACAAGCGGCGCGCGGGTGTCAATGTGGCGCTCTAACCATCTGAGCTAACCGCCCACCAAGAAAATAATATTTTCAAAATGCCCTTACAAATTAACACACTGCCCTAGCTTTATCAAGCCCCCAGTGGAATGACGTGTTCGCGAATTACTCTTGCATAATCGTGACGCGATTTATCATACGCGTACAGTCCGATAACTACCTCGTTAGCCACAAATGATTTGCCTCTCAGCGTACGGGCTTCCGCTTGGATTCGAGAAACATGCTTATACTGAGCCGTGACACTACCCAGCGTTACATGAGGATGAAACCGACTACCGACACGTAAATACCCGTATTTTAGTATCGCTTTAATTTCTATCGGTGTAAATATCTTCTCTCGAATCCGTTGCATATCTTTGCTTCTGATTCGATTCCCGCGCAACTGATTAGCGATTCTGATAATATTCATATGGAATTTTTTTAGCAACGGCCTCTCGGTTATGCCCAAGCTAATGAATGTGCCCTTACGGTGCGGCGCCAGACGCACTTTGGTTATAGTCAATCGTATTGATTTGAGCTGGGTGCGTATAATTTGCCTCTGAAGAATTGGAAAGTCGGTTTGCCTAAATTTAGACAAATATATAGTTACGTGCGGTTCATGCTGAAAATTACCCGGATAAACCAAACCAAACGCTTTCTGTATACCCCGAATCTTCTTAGCGATATCAGGTCTAACGTTAAGATGTATACCGAGTACTGTTTCGGTTCTCATTATACTATATTATTTGATACTTGTAACAACGAGCTGCACGGCAATGCTTTACTCTTGGTGGGCGGTGGAGGACTCGAACCTCCGACCCTCTCGGTGTAAACGAGATACTCTAACCAACTGAGCTAACCGCCCGAGTATGTTGATATAAATAGCGGAACCTGGATGCGCCGGTCAGAACAACGGCACACCCGTCTCACCCCTCGTAGACGCAAACAGTTGCGTCTACTTGTGGGTTCGACCCATCTTATATCAGCCTCCGACCTGACATTGATTATTGTGGCTGATATATCAACGACCTCACAATCAGTATTTATCCCGTGGTGGGCGTGGATGGTCTCGAACCATCGACCCCTGCCTTATAAGGGCAGTGCTCTAACCCCTGAGCTACACGCCCACCACGGGATATTAATATTTGAAATCGTCGCTATAAAGACGGTGCTCCCAGCTCCGCATCCCGAACGCAGTGAGTGGTGTGGGGTAACCTTCGCCTACTCACTTGGGCACCGAACAAAAGTGGGATCAACACGCCCATAATGTATAACGTACTTTTTCACCAGACCGAAAGCCGGGCGCAGAGCGTCCGGGCTCGCTGACGCTGTCAGTGTCGGTGCTACTTTACTTTGTTTTACTTCTTTTGTCCAGACACGCGACCGGCTAATCGTAGAATCCAGCTGGGTTTATGGCCTTCTTTCAGACGAAGGAATGTGGTCACCCAGGCTGAAAATTGAAAGCTGGACAATAGCGAACCAGTAATTATCACAATGGCCAACACCAGAGCAACGGCAGCCCCGAAGATAAAGTTGGCCGTGGTGGTGTAGCCACCGCTGTTCATCACTAGAATGATGATAAAGAACGGCAAGATGATCAGCGCAATTACCAGCAAGATAGCCAGATTGGCCACTAAGTTGATCAGAAAGATCAATATGGCCATTTCGATACTATCGACCCAGTTTTTAATGAACAATTTCCAACCGGACAGGATGGCCCGGCCGGTGTTTTCGTTATTTACCACCACATAACCGGCGGCGTATCGGGCTACAAAAGAAACGATCAGAGAAACGATGAATGATATTACGGCCAATAACGCACCTAGCCATAACCCGACCGCGTGCAACAGCATCAAAGAGACCAACACGGCCATAAGTATCAGCACGCCATAGTCAACCACTTTGGCCAGTAGAATGATAACAATATTCTTCCAAAAGTATTTGTGCCCATTAGCCATTGCGCCATTGAATGATATCTTTTTGCCGGCGTCGAGCTGCGCAATGCTATGCGTCAGGGCACCGACCGATGCGACCATCAGCCAGACAAACAGCGCCAGTATCATCAAGGCGATCAGCGATCCGATAATGGCTGACGCCGTGGAATCAGTCAGCGATGACCAAATACTGGAAAATACCCCGCCAAAGCCATTCGTAAAAAGCTCTTTCCAGCTGCTAACCGACAGGGTCTGGTCGGAAAAGACCACTTGGTTGCGCAGCACTATTTCAATCTCTTGGGTAATTAACGCGACAAACAATCCAAAGAACCAGAGTATTTTGTTGCGCCAGATTAGCCGCCATGTTTGAGCGAGAATCTGTTGAAAATTCTGTGTCATACCGCCTCCTTGTCAATTTTTGTTAGATATTTTTATAGCGCTGGCCGCAGTAATACTACGGCACTGCGTTTTTTATGATGCGCCGGCAGTCTGAACGGCTGGCGCTCGGAACAGCTCCTCGAACTCCTGCTGTTCGATCGTCTCCTTGGCTATCAGACGCTCGGCAATTTCATCGAGTTTCGGTTGGGCTTTGATAATCGTATCCTTAGCCACCTGGTAGCAGCGTTTAATTATCTTGGTCACCTCGTGATCAATCTGAGTCGCCGTCTCTTCGCCATAGTCTCGCTGTTCGTGGATTTCACGGCCGAGAAAAATCATCTCTTCCCGTTCGCCGTATGTGCGCGGTCCCATTGTTTCGCTCATGCCGTACTCAGTCACCAATTTCCGTGCCAATCGAGTGGCTTGCTTTAGATCATTGCTGGCTCCGGTGGTCACCTCGCCGAATATGATTCGTTCCGCGGCGTGACCGCCCATCATCACTGATATTTCGTTCAGGAAATATGACTTGCTATGCATGTGCTTATCTTCGCTAGGCAGCTTCAGGGTAAATCCTGCTGCCATGCCGCGAGAAATAATCGAGACCTTACGAACCGGATCCATATTCGGCAATTCGTGGGCAATCAGAGCATGGCCGGCTTCGTGATAGGCCGCAATCTTCTTTTCCTCGATGCTGAGGATATGGCTTTTCCGTTCTGGACCAAGCAGAACCTTGTCAATGCTGTCGAGACATTCGTCGGTGCCAATAATTTTCTTGTTCCGGCGCACAGTTAATATGGCCGCTTCATTAAGTAGGTTGGCCAGATCCGCGCCCGAAAATCCGGGCGTGCGTTCGGCAATGGTGCGCATCGACACCTGTTCGGCAAATGGCTTGCCCCGAGCATGCACTTTGAGAATGGCCTCCCGGTCATTAAGGTCGGGCATGTCCAGCATCACGCGCCGGTCAAATCGTCCCGGCCGCAACAATGCGGGATCCAGCACATCGGGCCGATTGGTGGCTGCGATAACTATCACGTTGGTATCGGTTTCAAATCCGTCCATTTCAACTAAAATCTGATTTAACGTCTGCTCGCGTTCATCATGCGAACCGCCCAGACCAGAACCGCGCTGCCGACCCACCGCATCAATCTCATCTACGAAGACAATGCAGGGAGCGGCCCGCTTGGCTTTTTTGAATAGATCGCGCACCCGTGAAGCACCGACACCAACGAACATTTCTACGAACTCCGAACCGGAGATGTGGAAGAACAGCACATTTGCCTCACCAGCGACCGCTCGTGCCAAAAGCGTCTTGCCCGTACCGGGTGGTCCGACTAACAGCACACCCTTGGGAATCTTGGCGCCCAGCGATAAAAAACGCTTAGGGGCTTTGAGAAACTCGACGATTTCGCCTAGCTCCTCTTTGGCCTCCTTGGCGCCGGCGACATCCTTGAATAATATCTGCCGGTTGGGATTGGTTTGTTGTGATTCGCGGGCCCGGCTCTGACCAAACATCATCGCTCGATTATTCGTACCCTGAACCTGCCGCATCATGAAGTAAATGAATCCGCCAATCAGCAAGAACGGCAGCAAGAACGGCAGCAGCGTATTGATCCAGAACGAACCGCCGGAACCCTCGCGTATCTCAACGTTCAGAGCTTGGATTTTTTCAGCGCTGACGCCATAATTCTTCAGGACATCACCAAAAGATTCGGTGCTTTCTTTGCGCGACACCTCTTTGGTGCCATCTTTGAGCACCACATTGATTTTCGACCCTTCGACAATTATCTGGTTTACCTCGGCATTATCAATCTGTTTCACTACTTGGTTCAGGCTTATTTCAGTGACTTTCTTGGTACTGGTTTGGTACAGACTAAACAAGCCGCCTAAAGCCAGAAATATGATGACGAATATGATGAAGCTCTTGAGGGCTGATCGCATGGGATATATTAAGTGGTTATCTAATGGCTAATTCAATCAATATTATATCTGTTTTTGGCGGTTTTGACAAATACTTGGCAGCATCCGCGCGCAATTCCGGTTAATTGGCACCAACATACCAAAACCCCGCCTCAACGTGCCAGACGCCGGGCAGGATTTGGATATGCACTCGAGCTACGAATTTGATTCGGTCGTGGATTCGGTTTTTTCAGGTGTTTCTGGATTATGATCTGCGTCAGACGGGGTCGCGGCTTCGGCTTTCGCCGGTGGTTCAGTTTCACCTTCGGCAGTCGTCTCGGCTGGCTTGGTTGGCTCTGGTTTTGGCTCCAGCGCCTTGAGCGACAATCCCAGCCGATGATGATCCGGTTCGATGGTCAGAATTTTGAACGGCCTGGTCTCGCCCACTTTGACTACTTCACCCGGATGGCGCACCAGCTTATAAGACAGTTCTGAAATATGGGCCAATCCGTGAATATCTTGATCCAATTCAACAAACACGCCGAATGGATTCAGTTTCAGGACTTTGCCTTCGACCACCTGGCCGATCTTATACTTATTTATTGCCTTCTTCCAGGGATCGTCAATCAGCTGCTTTAGGCTCAGCGAGATGCGGGAATTTTCAATGCTGATAATCTTGGCTTTGATCGTGTCGCCCACTTTGACGATCTGGCGCGGGTCATCGATGCGCTGCCAGGCCAACTCTGAGATATGGACCAATCCCTCCAGCCCGTCGCCAAATTCCACGAACGCGCCAAAGTCCACCACTCCGGTAACTTTGCCCTCGACCACGTTGCCGATCTCGTACTTTTTCAAGGCGTCTTTTTGCTTCTCTTCCCAGGCCATCTTTTCTGATACGATCAGTTTCTCTTCGGCCTCGTTGACATCGATCACTCTGACCTTAAAAGCCTGGCCAATGTATGTTGCCAGCCGTTCTAATATTTTTTCCTTGTCGCCGCCTTCAACGCGCGGATAGTGCTCCACGGTTAACTGTGAAACGGGCAGGAAGCCCACCACACGGCCAACCTTAATCATCAGGCCGCCGCGATTGGCTTCGGTTATTTCCGCATCGACAATCGACTCATCGTTGAGATACTGCGTCAGCAGATCCCAGGCTTTCTTGTGTCCGGCTTGTCGGAACGACAGTTCCAATACGCCTTTTTCATTTTCTAAATCGACCACGGTGGCCAATACTGGATCACCAACCTTGAGGTCGGTGTACTCGCCCGACTCATCGTAAAGTTCGCGGCCGCGCACTACGCCGCTGCTGATGCCTTCGATATCGACATGGACTTCGGTCTTGGTGACACTGAGGACTTTGCCCTCGACGATATCACCGACCTTAGGAATTTTAACAAGCCCCTGCTCATTTAATAGCTGCTCCATCTCTGGGGAGGGGGCTGGGATGGTAGCGGTAAATTTAGCTTTCAATTCATTGCCTTGATTAATAATAAAGCGTCAATAAATACGGAATACAAGCAGTATATATCAGACTGGCCTTCTTGGCAAGGCTGCGTGATAAGTGCCTGTTTTATTGACTTTTATGCCTATTTATGTTATTATTATGTCAATGGGAAAGTTTGCCAACAGAATCAGCGGGCAGGCCGTTCTAAACACCATGAAAAGTATTTCCAAGGGTGCTTTTTCAGATACCAAAAAGCTCTGGAAGTGGAGGGTTTCAAACTTAGCAAAAACAAGTCGTACAGTCGCGATGAGGTACGACAGGGTTTCAAAATCGCCCGAAAACTCGATACTACTATCAAAACGGGCTGGCAGGCAGGCTCAATGGCCAACAAAGCTTTCGCCGCCCACGATCAGTTAGCCGCGGAACGGAAGCAGGAACAACGCAGCGTATCCCAAAGATTAATCGATCTGCAGAATCGCGTATTCCGAAAAAAAGTCGGTGACGAACAAGCCCTGCAGGGTAGTCAATTGCGCGTCACCCGAAGCAAAATTGAAAATGAGCGCAAAACCGGTAGCGCTAGAGTCGCTACGGTCACTCCCACGTTGCACGCCGTGCCCACGGGCGGCAACGCCGTCCTGAAGAAAGCAACGGGGGCCGAAAGTTTGCACCCCGATATGGTTTTGGCCGACCCAGCCAATCATCAGCCGTCACAAATCGACGAGCTAACCAATAACGGATCACAAATACCCGAAGACAAATCGGTCATCAGCGACGAGGAATTCAAGAAGCTCCAGGACAAGGCCAAAGAGGTGTCGGGTACGCAGATGCTATCGTAAACATTGCGTGCATTAAACTATAGCATCCCAGCAATTACTGCTCGGCTGGGTTTTGGATTTAGCTGCGGCAGATTTTTAACTATAGAGCGCCGTCTGTAATTTCACCAGACATCGGAGCCTTTACGCATTTATTAGTCTTCGGTTCGCAGATACCGCCGACGGGGCAACCACAGAGACTACACTTTGCTTCTAATCTACCGCCCTGGCAAAAAATCGGTTTGGTCGTTGCGCAAGTGTTGAATCGCGTGCCATCATCGCATGTCGGCGTACAAGCCTGACCGGCTTGAGGCGTGAAGATCTGTATCCGATGATACATCTTGTCAACAACATACATGCCATCGGTCTCGATGATCAGATCGGCTGGCTGCCAGAGCCGACCATTGCCGGTGCCCGATAACGCAACGTAGTTCTGAAAAGTTGCTTTAAGATAGCCGTCAATATCGAATTGTGACAGCCGTGATGTGGATTGATCGGTAACATATATGGAATTGCCTACCCGATCTACTCCGCGCGGTTCCATAAATTGCCCCTGTTCGGTGCCAGAGGATCCAAACTGTCCCCAGTATTCCAATGTGCCGTTAATGTCTGGGCGCAGAATCTGAATCCGCTGATTAAACGTATCGGCCACATAAATGAATTGATCCAGCACGGCTAGTCCGGTGGGCGCATTAAACTGGCCATTGCTCGTTCCCAGTGATCCGAAATTACTGCGGAAAGTCGCTGACAGGTCCGGATTGATCTGATAAACCGCCAAACGATGGTTGGAACTATCGCTGACAATGAGACGGCCGCCGACGAAAGCCAATCCGGTCGGACTATTGAGCTGATTGGCACCGCTACCGAGCGTACCGAACTTACCTTGCCACACCGCTGTCGTACCGTTGAAAGAAAATATTTGGACGCGATTGTTGCCGGTGTCACTTATATAAACCGTGTTGCCGTTCACCGCTACCCCGGTTGGACTGACAAACTGACCATCACCCGAACCCTGGGAACCGAACGTGCTTAAATACGCAATCACACCGTCGGTGCGGCGAAATATTTGGACGCGATTGTTGCCGCTATCGACGACGTATATATAGTCACCCGCCTTGGCAATGCCGGTCGGCCGGTTGAACTGTCCATTACCGGAACCGTTAACCCCGAACTTAGATGAATAGGCGTAGAATGTCCCGGGCAGGTAGCGGTCCTGCGACGCATCGCAACACACGTTTGCGCCCCTGGCTTGATACTCGCCCGCTTCATCTCCGCAACAAGCCTGGGTGTTGGTTGGAGTGTAATCACCGAAGGAACGTAATAGTTCGCCGCTGGGTAACCACGAATGTGTCCCGCAGGCATAGTGTTCCGAACACTGATGAATAGTAGCGTCGGCATCATTGCAATCCTTAACCTGACTAGCCGCGCACGTTCCGGGACAGCCGGTTGTCGGCTTGGTCGCACCCGAACCCCACCAACATAGACCATCGTTATCGGCGTCGGTACAGGCAACCGTGTACTGGCCCTCGCTGGCGCTGGGTGATATCGGTGGCGGAGTCAGAGCAACATAATTTGTATTGTAATCAAAGGTTGATAACGGTAAAATCAGCTTGGCGTATCCGTTTTCACCCCAGTCGGTACCGTAGCTATTTTTGACGATCCAATAGGTCGTGCCCACCAGCGGATCGTTTTGGGGTATGTCGATATCGCAACTGCCACTGATTGATGTTTGATAGCAACCGGGAGCAACTTCGCCATATCCGACCACCGTCATCGCATGGTTCCAATTGTTGAATAGGCCGATCAACGGACCGTAATTCATCAGGGCATTTTTCACCTGCAATGGCGTGCTTTGTGGAAATGAATTAATATATGCTGTATTTTTCCAGACCAGATCGAGCCACCGGCCTATTTCCGTATAATTACGCACCCTCGTAAATACATCGTTGGTGGTCGATACTAATGAGGGAAACGTTCCCGAGGCGCCGTTGCTCACGTACAAGCCGCTGGCGTCCCAACTGATTCCTTGGGGATACCTGACCACGTCGGGCGCGGTAACCGCTTTGAGACCCCAGTTCAAATCAAAAGCCTGGATTCGATTATTGTCGCTATCACTAACATAGATCCGGTCGGTCGTTACCGCGATGTCGGTCGGTCTCCTGAACTCACCCGGCCACGCTCCGTAAGCGCCATATTTTTCAATAAACACTCCCGCTGGTGTAAATACCTGTACTCGGTTGTTGCCACTATCGGTTACATAGAGTTGGTTGTTGAACAATTGGACTCTTTTGGGCGTGTTAAATTGACCATCGCTCGTGCCCAGCCCACCGAATTGTGAGACATAGGTAGCCGTATCTCCGGAGTAACTGAATAATTGGATGCGATTATTGCCCGAGTCGGCCACGTAAATCCGGTCGGCCGTTGCGACGACCCCGCTCGGTTGTTGGAATTGGCCATTACCGCTGCCCAAGCTGCCAAAAGTAGTGCGATAATTCCCATTAGAGTCGTAAATTACCACTCGATTATTATCCCGATCGGCCACGTAAATCCGGTCGGATGTAGCCGATACGCTCTGAGCTGTGGTGGACAGACCGGTAATCGTCTTGATCAGATTCAGGGAATTACCCATAAATTCGGCGATGTGCAGCGTACCCCGTTCCAGGATGTACATACGCCCGTTTTTTACATACACATTATCCGGCACACCCAGCGGGACGCTTTTGCCACAAGTACTGTTGGCAGCAGTGTAGTGCAGAATTGATTCTGGTGGCAGGCCATCCGAGACAATGAAACTGAACGGATTCGACCAGCCGACCTGACAGTTGCCGTTGGAACAAGCCATCAAATGTTGTTCGGACAAATCCAAATTCGCCGGCTGGTGATAATAGAGATTCAGATCCGCTTCAAACGCTCCCACCGATGCCATAATCTGGCAAGAGCCGCAACAGCGATAGGTGTAACCGGCGTCTTGACACCGAGACAGGCTCCAGCTGTCCTCCAGGTGATCGCCGACCCAGCATCCGCACTGATGATGCACCGGGGTCATAATATTTTCATTGTTGCGATCGCGCCAATCAAAGACAAACGGCGCCATGTCCAATGATATTTCATTTGCGATTGGTTGAACCCTGTCAACCGATTGGTCTGAAACGATAACCGACTCGGGGGCTTGCGTGGCTGCGACGGTTTCTGCACTGGGCAAGCTTGAATTATCTGACGGCAGTTCAAAATACCCGCCACGATAATAGAGCAACCCCTCGGTTGCCGGCAACCGACCACCGAATAGTTTTTTTTGTTCCGCATAGGGCAGCTGACTGACCGTGGTGGACTCGGCGACCCAAAGCTTGCCCTGTTTTTTATTCAATTGATCAATCGCAATCTTGGTGTAAGTGTTCTGTTGCTGACGCAATAAACGAGCAGCTGGTTCTATCCCCTCGGTTGCAACCACTGCCTTGAGTTGGTCTTTTTTACCAACATAGATGACGTCGGAAATACGCAATTGGCCGCCGTTGGAAAGTTCGATGGTTAGTTTTCTCGGCCTAACGGAATCGAGTAGGCAGGTTTCGGCACACGCCTGGCTGAATTTGATCGTACCCGACTGGGGATATTCCACCGACCAGACCAAATGCTCTTGACCAGACTGATCGGTCAGAATAACACGCGCATAGTTCCCGGCCGCCACTGTCGCTTCGCCGGATAGACTTAGTCCTTTTATCGCCCCAACCGATAATGGTATCGTATCACCATCCGCTAATACTCGATTAACCTGCCAGTCTGAAACATTGCCGCTGCTTTGCAAAGAAAACATCGGCAGCGACTCACTGCGACCTTGCTGTATCCGAGCCGCTACTTGCGTAGGCACCGAAACGGTTACCTTTGGTTGCGCGATTATCAAGCCCGCGATCACCGGTGCAATTACAAAAGCCACCACCTTAAGCTTGGAAACACGGTGGGTTGGGATATGGATACTCGCCGATATTGCCCGGCTAGTGGCTGGATGTGCCATATGAGTAGATGAAAATGCCCCCCTCTTATTCATTGCGAGTTGGCCGCTGTGGCCTATTATGTAAAATATCGCGGTTATCTCAGTATGCGCCGAATACTCTCGCTGACGCGGAAAAGCGTCCCCCCGAGCACAAACGTCAATGCGCCGGCACTGTAGGATTTATCGTCGGTATAAAATGAAATTATGAACAGTCCGGCTCCGGCAATCATAGCAAATAAACCCGTGTAGCGGGCGTTTCGGCTGACTTTATGAAGTCGTGTTATTTGGGATTCGCCTTGAGTATTTGGCATATCAGACGGAGAATTATTATCGTGTAGGGTGACGCTTAGCGTCACGACTTCCACGCTCAGCGTGGAGCGGGAGACGGGATTCGCACCCGCGACCTCTTCCTTGGCAAGGAAGCGTTCTACTACTGAACTACTCCCGCATGGAGTATAGACTACTTTGTCAAATACATCTTGGAGGCGTGGGCGGGAATTGCACCCGCGTATAGAGGTTTTGCAGACCTCTGCCTTACTGCTTGGCTACCACGCCGTAGTGCGGGGTTGCAGACCCTCGCCTTTCCGGGGCAGCGATTGTTCCTGCGAGCACTCGGAACAATCGATACTCGGCTACGCCTCGCTTCTGCCCGTCGCTACGCGACCCACTTGGCTACCTGGCCAGTAGCCTCCAACGAGTGAGAACGGGATCCCGCCTTCCTCTAAAACATTATATAAATGTGGCGAGACAGACCTCTGCCTGGATCCTGCCCCGACGAATGTCGGGGGCTCGGCTACCACGCCTTGGTGTGGGATCGCTGACCCTTGATGCATCAGGGAATATAACAAAAACATTGCTCTTGGTCAACTGGGTGTTGCGTTTATTATCATCAACCAGCGTGAATATATTTGTAGAAATAAGTAGGCCCCGAGCACGCTGTGGCGCGCTTGGGGCTAGGGCCTCGGTCTGTGACCGCGGGCGTGTCTTCGTCCGTCAGATCAGCAGAGCCGTCGGGACGTCGGCGATCGTCGTGTTCTCGTTGGCGTCGGCGGTGGCGTTGGTCGTCGCGTTGATTGGCGCCGCGCCGCGCTCCGTCCAGGTAGTCCGCGGGTTCTCGTCGAAGTTGGTGTTGTTCAGCTGGGCCGGCGTGCACGTCTTGATCACGCCGCCGTTCCGTGTGCCGTGGTTTCCTTCGTTAAGATTGGCCGTCTCGTTGATCACCGGCGCTTCACCACGGTCGACCCCGCTTGCCGTCCGGTGGTACCATGCTTCCGCCGTGTTCGCCTGCTCCGCTTCGTCGACTGCGGTATTGGCCTGGCTGCTCATCTGGATCGTCTGCTCGACCTGCTCCGCCGCGTTTGCTCGTGCGGTGGTGGCCAGGATGGTCTGCGGCGCGAAGATCACGTCTTCCGCGAACATAACCGACTGCGTGTTGGCGGTATTGGCCTGCTGAGTCTGCCCGACCGGCAGAAACAGCACCAGCACCACCGCCAGGATTCCGAGGAAGAGGAACTTTTTCACGGGAAGGGTCCTCCTTTCATGAGGGTTGCCCCGTGCGGAACAGGTGTGTATCTGGAAGAACTTCCGGCTAACCCCACAACTTGTAGGGCTGTTCCTGAATTAATAATACTAAGACAAACATATCGTTGTCAACATTAATGTCTTGACATAAACCAATACCCCGCTATACTCACGCTGGTTGCGTCGCCTATGGCTCTAGCTGAAGGGAGGACACAATGAGGAAGACTAAGTTGGATGTCGGTAAGGCCCCCAAGCGCTGAAGAATGCCAGTTCACGAACGCTAGACAAACCTCGATCGGTACCGTCCGATCTGTCCCCCAATTCTGGACTCGTCCAGAGTTTTTCTTGTATTGGAACATGAGCCCTGCTCAATCCCACTGAAACACAAAACCCGACCATTTGAATTGATCGGGCTTTGTAATGTGCACTTAGAGAATTTCGATCTTGATGACTTTCACGCCCCACTGTTTGGCTTCGGCTTTGCTGGGCATCCAGATGTCGATGTGATATTTACCGGCACCGGCCCGGAGACGGTCCTCGACCGTAAACACCTGGTCGCCGAACTTGTCCGGCAGACGGAACTTCGAACCGAACGGAAGGTAATTATATGCCGCCACGCCCTGGTGGGTCTGGGAACCCGAGGCAGTGGTAAATGGGTCGCTGTCGGTTTCGTCAATGGAACTGGAGTAAGCGGTCACGGTGACATAAAATGATTTCTTACTCGGCCGACTGGCTACGTCCGGCAAGCGGCATTCGACATTATTTTCACAAACCTTGTGATCGGTATCGGGTTGCGTCAAAGTGGCTAAAGCGGGCATAGCTTGATATGTTGCCACCTGATCGAACGATTGATCCGAGTTGACTCCCTGCCCCAATACTGAATGGGGGTAGACGAACTCAATCAAAGCCAAACACGCCAGGGCGAATTGCCAGCGGCGCAGGGCGGCATATTTGGTTCGTTTTGACATGGTTTCCCCAGTTAGATGCTAAAAGCGGTTCCGATTCAAAAAAACCCTGTGTTTTATCAGGATTTTTTCAATGACCCATATCTTATCACAGAAGCCCCTTTCTGTCAATATATAGTGCGACACACTAATTTCCGGCTGGAACCCAAACCAATACCAACAAAATGGAAACCTAAAGGTTTCCGCTACATTAAATACGTTTGTTATTTGTTAATTGATACTTATTACTTACTAATAGCCTGCGTCGGACAGCCATCAACCGCTTGCTGGCAGTCATTTCCAGGCGTGCCGCATGCTTCCGGATGGGCTACCTCTGACTTGCCATCCGTTCCCAGAGTAAACACGCCGGGACAAAGGCTGACGCAAGTGCCGCAACCGAGGCATTTGGTTTTATCAACTGCTACCATAATGATGCATGTTAGTGAGTAAGTTTACGGACGGACGGCCTTCGCTGTCGGCTTGGCCATTCGCCAGCCGCGTCGAGCCATTTCCGCCACTGTGAAGCACAGCGGCACTAGTACTAAATTACCAGCCAGATTGAGTTTCAGGAATGGCAAGCCCATATAATAGGCATAGAGCAGACCGCTGGCGTTCTGTTGGTACCAGGGTGTGATCATCCAGACTCCGAAATTCGTGTAGAGATAGAAGAATAGCGAGAACAGCATGCCGGCACCCAGTCCGGTCCAAACAATATGCCGACTTAATTTTGGTTGGCGTAATATCCAGCCGCCGCCTACCGCCAGCAAATAAGCCGTCCAGGTGAACAAGAAGATATTGGTATTGCCAATCAGCATATCCGAACCAAACATGATCGCCAACGGCACAATGGCCGACCGCCACCCGCGCAGATAATAGCCGGCCAATAGCGATAAGCCCGTCACCAGCTCAACATTCGGCAGGCGACTCCAGTCATGCATCAGCACGCGGCTGGCAATTCCCAATGCTATTAATACCGCTGGCAGCCAGCTGGTCCGTAATATTCCTTTCAGATTAAATGGCTGGATTTTTTTCATGGTGGTGGTTAGAAAGCGCTGTTTTCAAAATTCATTTCCAGAATATCGCCGGGCTGAACCTGATATTGATCAATTCCGACTGAGCCCATCTGCCGATTGACGTAATAAATCCAATATTTTCCATCCGTGCCGTTTTTAACGCCATGAATCTCTTCCACCAAAGTACCCATCGAGCTGGTCGATGTCTTCAAATCCCATTCGGCGGCTGCGGCAGCCCGTTGTAAAAGATCAAGCCCGGCCATGCTAACCGTGTTAGTTAACATCTGGCTGTAGGTCTTGATCGACTGACCGTCATTGATGACCATTGTCACCGTTTGGCGGGCGGTAGTGACCCCGGCCACTTTGGCGTCGGTTGTGCTGGCATCGGCAAAATACCGATTGGTTGATTGCAGATAAGTAAAAGTTACCACGCCGGCGATACCGGCTACTAGGATCATGATCCCAAGATAGAGTTTTGATTGTTTCATTGTCTTAATTTTATATGGTAATAAATATTTGCTAGTAATCGATGCCAGCTTCGGCTGTCCGACCTTTTTGAAACGGATGTTTAATTTCCACCATCTCGGTAACCAGGTCGGCTCGCCGGATGATTGCCGGCGGCGCCTGGCGGCCGGTTAAAACCAGTGTGAGCGACTTAGGTTTGGCCGATATAAATCGGAGCACCTCGCGCTGTGAAACCAATCGGCTATGCATCGCGCCATTGACTTCATCCATAATCAGGACATCGCAGCGACGGGATTGTCGACGGGCCGTGGCTAAGGCTTTTTGGGCGGCCAGCTGATGCTGCCGGTGCGTCAAGCGATCGTTCATGATACCGACGAAACCGCGCCCGCATGCTTCTATTGTCAATCCAGCTACCGGCTGCTTGAGCAATCTCATTTCTCCAGACGATTGGGGCGACTTAACGAATTGTACCACCGCCACTCTGCGACCGTGAGACAGGGCCCGCCACGCCAGACCCAACGCCGCCGTCGTTTTGCCTTTGCCATTCCCAGTGTAGACAATCACTAGTCCGTTGGCGGTTCGCTTGGCCATGGCGTTAACCGATGCTGCAGGCCGACCAGCCGCAGTTGGGGCAGGTTTTGCAGCCTTCTTTAATCTCCATCACCGCTTTGCATTCGGGGCATTTGTTCTTGTCCACGATTTCGTTGAGCGCCACTTCCTGTTTTACCATGCTGTTGCCCACCGAATCGTCCCCTTTCTTTGGGCTGGTAACGGAGCCGATGTTCAGCACCTGGGTCTCGCGGCTACGGTCGCGGTAGATCGTGACGCCCTTGCAACCCAGTTTGAAGGCCAGCATGTAAACTTTCTCGACATCCTCGATCGTGGCATCGTGGGGAAAGTTAACGGTTTTAGAAACGGCGTTATCGGTGTGTTTTTGGAAAACCGCCTGCATTTTGATATGGTCTTCGGGCGTAATATCGTGAGCCGTCACATATACTTTGCGGACTGATTCGGGAATTTCTTTGAAGTGCTGGATCGTGCCTTCCTGGGCAATACGCCGCATCAACTCCTCACTGTAGAAACCCAGCTCCTTAGCCTTCTTCTCGAAGAATGGATTGACCTCAATCAACTCATCACCGGAATCGAGGATATTTTTTCGAACGTATGAAATGGCAAATAGCGGTTCAATGCCGGATGAGCAACCGGCAATAATAGATATCGTACCGGTTGGAGCGATGGTGGTGCGTGTAGCATTGCGCAACTTGCGGCCATCCTTGGCATATACGCTCTGGGCGTACGACGGGAACGTACCGCGCACCTTAGCCAGCTCTTCAGAGGCGGCAGCGGACTCTTCGTTGATAAATTTCATAATCTTTTCCGACAGCTTAACCGCTTCGCCGCTGTTGTATGGGATATCCAGTTGAATCAATAAATCAGCCAGGCCCATCACGCCCAGGCCAATCTTCCGGTTGGTTGTGATCATCTCTTCGATCTGGGGGAGCGGCGCCCGATTCATATCGATCACATTGTCCAGAAAGTGAGTAGCCGTGTGCACGATATGCCGCAATTTATCCCAATCAATTTCCTGCTGGTCATTGACCACTTTAGCCAGATTGATCGACCCGAGATTGCATGATTCGTTGGGCAATAATGGCTGTTCGCCGCATGGGTTGGTCGACTCGATCTCACCTAGCTCTGGCGTGGGATTATCAGCATTGATCCGGTCAATAAAGACAATGCCCGGATCGCCGTTCTTCCAGGCCATGGTCACCATCAGATTGAACACCTGGCGGGCGGACATTTTCTTGGCCGGTAGTTTGTTGCGCGGATTGATCAAGTCGTATTCTTTGTCCTTGTCAGCCGCCTCCATGAAAGTTTCCGTGACAGCCACCGAAATGTTGAAGTTGTTGAGCTCGCTGTTGTTTTCCTTGCAGGTGATAAAGTCGATAATGTCGGGGTGATCAACCCGTAATATGCCCATATTGGCGCCGCGCCGGGTGCCGCCCTGCTTGATTACTTCGGTAGCGGCATTGAACACTCGCATAAACGAAATCGGACCCGAGGCAACGCCGCCGGTTGATTTGACGATGTCGCCGGCCGGCCGGATGCGGGTAAAGGAAAATCCGGTGCCGCCGCCGCTTTGGTGGATCAGCGCCGTATTCTTGATCGCGTCAAATATACTGGTCATATCATCTTCGACGGGCAGCACAAAACAGGCCGACAGCTGCTGCAGATCGCGGCCAGCGTTCATCAGGGTGGGTGAATTGGGCAGAAATTCAAAGTGGCGCAGCATTTCAAAGAATTCCTTGGCGGTTTCTTCGACGTTCACATCCTGATGGTACAGCGTCTTGTAGAGATTATCAGCGTAGGCGATATTATTAGCCACGCGTTTAAACATTTCTTCCGGTGTTTCGGTGACGCGGCCGTTTTCGTCCCGCCGGAGATAGCGCTTTTGTAGCACCACCATGGCATTCGGCGTTGACTCCACCTCGCCCCGGTACTCTTTCAGCATGTGATTTGCTTCGCGGATTTCCTTATGCTTTTGGCGGTAGATGATATAGGCCTTGGCCACCTGAACCAGCTTGGCCCGAATCAACACCTCCTCAACAATGTCCTGAACGCCTTCGACGGTCGGGTTTTCGTTCTCAGGCATGCGTTCAGCCAGTATCGTTACTACCTCTTCGGCCAAGCGGCGGGCCAGCGCCTTGTTGGGCTGGCGCAATTCGACCATGGCTTTGAATATCGCGTTGGAAATCTTCGTCTGGTCGAACGGTGCCAGCGTACCGTCGCGCTTAAGAATCTGCATCGGCGGCTGTTTGAAACGCTTCCAGGGCAGCTTTAGCTTTGATACGAGCGGACTGGGTTGGGTAGACGTTGAGGCCATGTTGGTATTTTGGATATCTGGTTATTTATTCGACTTTTTTTATCTTGTTAATCTCACTGTGGAAGCTCTGCAGGTCGTCAAAAGACTTGTAGACCGAGGCAAACCGGATATAAGCCACTGAATCAAAGTCGCGCAGCTGGTCCATCACGATCTGGCCGATGGTTTGGCTGGAAATTTCATTGCCATTCTGCTTCTGAATCTCGACTTCGATCGTGGCCACCAATTTTTGGAAGTTTTCTTCAGTCACGGAGCGTTTTTCCAGCGCCCGCCGCAAGCCCGCTTCCAGTTTGGAACGCCGATAAGCCTCCCGACTGCCGTCTTTTTTGATAACCAAAAGATCGAGCAGCTCAATCTGTTCGTGGGTGGAGAAACGAAATCGACATTTGATGCATTCCCGGCGGCGGCGAATCGCCATATCATTGTTAACGGCGCGGGAATCGATCACTTTTGTTTCGGAGTGGCACAGTGGGCAGATCATACGACGTGTTTGGGTCGTAAAAAGTTATATTTTTCGTGGCTGACCAAGGGGCAAAAAAAACCGCCTGCTTCGGGACCGATGATCGATCAAATACCATATCTAGTGGCAGCAAGTGAAGTATATCACAAGCGAAAGCGTCGTCAAAAAAATCATTTTCTCGAGTTTTGCTTTATATTTCATCAATAATCTTCCTTTGGCCACGCATTGTTCTCCAGGTGTGGATAACAATTGCGCTGCCATACGTTTTTTTTCACAAACGCGCAAGTAGCCAATTAAAAAATCTCGATGCATTTGATCGAGAACAAACGGTGGACTATGAAATCGTTTAGTTCTTAGCCAAAATGTAATCAATCGCCTGGCGTAACACCGAGTCAGGCAATACGCCGGACAACTGATAGCCATTGATGAAGAATGTCGGCGTGCCCGGTAACCCGGCCTCCAACCCGACCTGAAAATCCGCCGCCACCCGCGCTGCCATCCGCCCTGAATCCAGACAGGAATCGAAACGTACCGGCTCTAACCCAACTTGAATGGCGTATTCCTTCAAGTCAGCGATGGCGAGATGTTCTTGGTTTTGGTACATTTTGTCATGCAATGCCCAGAACATGGCATTGGACTGGTCAAAAGCACACCGCCCGGCTTCGGCCGCTTTTTCGGCCTCGGGATGGATGTCGCTAACCGGAAAATCCCGGAATTCGAAGTAGATCCGGTCGCCATAATCGGCTTGAATCCGGCGGATGATCTGATACATCTGCCGGCAGTAGGGGCACTGGAAATCGCCAAACTCGACCACCTTTACTTTAGCCGCCGGTGAACCGGTACTGGGCGCATCAGCCACGATATAGTTCGTGCTCGATTCTTCCACCAGACTTGACGGCCGGGTATTGGTGTTGGAAGAATTGTCTATCTCATTTTGCATGAATATAATGACCTGCCAAGCTAGTATGCCGATTAGTGCGATGACAATAACCAACAATACTATAAACGCCACCCCCCAGCCGGAAGCATACCAGTGGACGGGTTGGGGATTTGATTGTGGTGATTTGGGTTTTGGTGCGGATAACGTTGGCATGGGTTTAATGTGATTGCCCGTATATTATAGCCCGAGCATTGGAAAATTGCCACCTGGCTGGCTAGTATTTATCAACTCCGTAGGCGAGGATGATCCCGCCCGCTACGCCTGAGCGAAGCGATGGCGGGCAGGCATCCTCGCCTACGTTTTGTTCTTAAATATTCCTTGCATTAAAATGTACGCCAAAAAGCCGGCTCAAATTTTGACCCGGTTATACAACTTGATTCTTCCTCCCTGGCCGACGGAGCCACACGGGATTATGCCAACTGTGCTTTGTGACCGCTGGGGAGAGAGCCGCCAGCCCTTTTTTAGGGGACAACTTGTTGAGAAACAAGCTGCGTTCATCTCGTACAGTCAGATCCGCGTGTCCCGCATCTGGCGTTAGCCATGGTGCAGGGATAGACACTCCGCCGGCTAGGAGGGAAGATACTTATTATTATCATACAACCTTTTTCTGAAATTTCCATAGGTTATGAAAATCTCAGAAAGAGCCCCGTCCGCCATCGCTCCGAAGAGTTTGGCCGACGGGGATTGACGCAATGCCGCTTGCGCCGGATGAAGCTCTACTCGCCCATAAATCGGGCCGTTCGTTCCTCCAGCCGTGCTCGCACGATTGCTCGCGCTACTCGGTACCGCTGGATCGCCGGCTTCAGGCCAAGCCAGAAGCCAAGCAACCAGGCAATACCCTGGCAGACCAGCGAAACCTGGAGGATCATATCCGCCACAATACCGACGCAGTAGCAGATGAACCCTCCCAGGACGAACAGAAAGACCGAGAGAACGACGGTGGGCAGCCGTCCGAACTTGAGACCAGGAATCTGGGTAATCAGTCGACCGATGCCAGCCGCGACCCAGAAGGCGAACAGGAGGAAAAAGTAGTACGCCCCCGCCACATGTCGGCTGATCAGGCCATGGCGAGACAAGATGCCCGCCAGAACCCCTAGCGCCATCAGAATGAAGAACCACCCGCCCCGATGCAACCATTGCATTGCCGCCTCGGGTTGGTTCCGACGGATATGCATGTTCGCCGTGAAGAAAGATGCGCCGGTGAAAATTCCGAACGCCAGCATCATCAGGAACAGACCATCCATGAGATCCCCCTTAGTTCGGAAAGTTGACTTCCGTTCGAGACGCCTGATCGGCGGCATCGAGCCCCCGATTGACCAAGTTGACGTACCGACGCAACAGCCGCAGCCGAGCATCGATCGAAATACCATCCATGTTGATGGTCTTGAACTCCTCGAGTCGGCTAAAGCGCGAGCAGAACTGGGCGCGCGCCTCCCGACTGACCATGACGGGAGTAACGGGGATCAGATCACCCACGAACTCGTACTCCGTCAGCATCGACTCGAGATAGCCGATGCAGACATTGGCTGTGAGCGCGTCAATCAACTTCGTCTTCCCGATCTGCCCCTGCGCCAACGTCGAATCGAACCCGGCGTAGAGAGAGGTGGGCGGCCACTCACAATCCGAGCTGACCGTAGGCGACTCGACGATCGAGCTGGCGTGAACCGTCGTGGCTGGGGTGTGAACCGGAAACACCACCCGCAGACCCACGCAAAATACCAATCCTATCAACGAAAGGGCGACAATAGCGCCCGCCCACTGCCTGTTTGTGATACCGTTATCCGACACTTCCTACCTCCCGCTGGATTCGATCCAGCCTTGTTCTGCCTGTGTGCATTCTCCGAACCGATTCACATCCCAGCAGTTGAGAGATGTATCGGCGCGGAGAATATTGAAATGAACGTCCTTCCTTCTTCCTTATTACTTCTTCCTTGCTTTATTCCTCCTTCTGAGACTATCACTTTTGTGACAATCTCGGAAAGAGGCCCAGCACTGGAAGTCTCGAGAGACGACTGGTGCTGGGATAGCGAAGGTTTTTGTTGCTAGGAGATGATGGTTAACCTACAACCATTTTGACGTTACGGACAGGGCCGATTGGACCGCGCGCCCATGGACAGGTTGGCAACCATGGCCGCCAGCATCATGCGCATCGACTGCGTTGTAGCGTCGTCCAACTCACCGACCCCTGACCTGCCCGTCCTGAAGAAACCGCCGCCGAGGGCCGCGGCGAATGCCTCGGGCGTTTGCTCCCGAAGTGCTGTCTCGACACGCCGGAAAGAACACTCGTTGATGTCAATGATCCCAGGATGACCTGCTGTCAGACCAGCATGGATCTCGTTGAGCATCTCGCGTAGTACCCGAATAAAGAGCGTATCCACGTTTCCTCCTGTTTGTTTCGACCTGCCGGTCTGTTGACCAGTGCTCTGCCGTTACTTGCGGGTAGCCTGGCCGAGTCCGCGCTCGAGCACGGTGGCATACTTGGCACCCATCAGTGCCAGCAGGTACTGATCCTTGCCGTTGCCGGCGTTCTGCTCATCCGTGATGAAGCTTAGAAACTCGCGATACCGCGGCCCGAAGGTGGCTCTGGCCAATTCTGCCAGACCGATGTAGTCCGGCGGCACCACGTGGCCGGCCTGTTCGATGGTATCGATCGCCTCGAGCAAGTATTGTCCGCTCCAGCTGTAGATCCCGGTGGCGATGTACTTGCCACCCGGACCGTCCTGCCTGGCTCCCTTGAGAGCGAGTAGACTGTCGTAGTCGGCTAGACAACGTTTCACCTTGGCCTCGACGACCGGGTAACCGTAGGTGGCCGTGTCGGCCGCCACGATCTGGGGCTGTTCGGCTTGCTGATTGGGCTCCCGATGCTTGATGCAGCCACCGAGAACGATAGCCAACCCAAGCGCCAGCACGTGAACAACACGAAACTTCATAACCCTTCCTCCTTCTTTTCCGTTCGTTACCTGGTATGGTGTGTCGACACCGGCTGGAATTCGACATTCTTGTCGACCGGCCGTGCCAACATTCTCGTACACTGGCGATAGACCTCTTCGAGATTGCGTCGATCACTGCCGACGCGCGTCTCGACGTAGAGTGCGTCCAATCGCCTGATGAGACCGGCCACGATTGACGCCTGATCCTTCGGGTCGTTGCCGACCTCGACGATGTTAAGCATCGACTTGGCCGCCGCCATGCACTCATCGATCCGATGGCCGCGCGAAGCTTCCGCTTGCACAGGCGCGGTACCATCGAGATGAGCTAACGCATTGTCGAACTCCGCCTGGCGATCAAAGAACTCGTTCGAGATGGTGATCACCCGCGCCGGAGCCGGTTCATCCCGACTCACCGGAGGCATCTTGGCGCCGTAATGGTTAATCATTGCGGCGCACAACAGAATCAGTACCGCTCCCACCAACAACTCTCGCCACCTCATACATTCCTCCTTGTCCGTTCGAACCGACCCTTACACCGAGATTACCCGGTCCTGCTTGCGCCAGATGTAATCCGGCACCAGCTGATCCCGATACAATCCCAACTGGCGCTGCCACTCACGCAGCAGCTTTTCCCGTTCCATCTGCTGTTGCCAACAGAGAACTTCTAGTCCACCGACCACGAGCAGCAGAATCACCAGCCAAGATAACAGTTTCTTCATGCTTACCTCCCTGATGAAGCTACGGGTTCTTCCGTATCGATCCGCATTCGATGGTTCAAATGCCAATTGATACGGAAGAAATGGCTCATATGACCAGCGTCGCAGTTTTGCCACCGCCTAAGGCGGGGTCCCCGCCTGCCTATACCTGACAGAAAGTCTGGCGGGCAGGCCGCTTTCCTTTGAATATGTATATATTCGGTAGCGGGAAAAAGCTGCTCTATGTGTATTATTCTTTTTTGTTATTTCTTAATTGTTACTTGTTGCTTGGTTGCTCTCCTTCTGAGACTATCACCAATGTGACAATCTCGGAAAGATCTCCGAATCATCTGCTCGCGCAAACGACTCGGAGTTGGGGAGACCTGTCCACCGAAGCTTCGAAGGAGCGTAGGCGGATTCCGCGTTCTCCCAGAAAACGCTACGACTGCTGAAGACTCCGCCGCTGGGCCCGGTACAGCACCGCACCGCCCCAGATCACCCCGCCGATGCCGGCCGTGATCACGCCCGCCTTGGGACCGCTGAGCAGGACGCCCAGCACGGCGGCGGCGATCAGGACGATCCCCGCAGCCGTATTGAAGCCGAGCGACGCGCGCCGGTGAGCCGGACGATTGCACCGCGAACGACCGAAGGCACCCCTACCACTGCTACGCCTCTTCATCGGACCTGTCCTCCTCATTGGTTCTGGGCTCTAAGTTATCCTCGACATGAACACTGCGTACGGCACAGGACTCGCGGTAGTGCTGACTGATCTCACGTAGACGATCACCGAACTGGGATCCAGCTCGGTGCAGATCACCAGCCATTCTCTGGCTGCCAGATGGCTTGCGTGGCCGGCGCTGTTGGCGTGACCCATCGCGCTGGTCAGCTTGGCCGGCTGGTGGCTGTTGGACGGGCTTACCGGCCAGGGCACGGAAGAACCGGGCTCGTGACAGCATTAACCCGACTAAAAGACCGCCCATGGTGACCGACGCCCAGGTTGTTTTCCAGAGCGGCGTCGCGCTCATAATGAGACAGTAACCCACCACGCCGAGCACCTTCCAGCGTCGGCGGATTCGGCTGGTCAAACCCAGCCAGACGCCCACCATCAGACACACTAGCACACCCAGCCACATGACTACCTCCTCGTCGATTGCGTTCTTGCTTCCGACTCTTCGCTTACGAACTGTTCGAGAGCAAAGAAAGGGGGAGAAGCGGCAGAACTTCTCCAACTGAAGTAGAAAGAACAGCTCTCACATCTGCCTCGAGTCGAATGACTCGAAGTGAGAGTAGCCCGATGGCTAACCGTTCGTCCCGGGGACGCTGGTCGGCGCCTCGGCGATCACCGGGTGATCGCCATCGTTGCCGACTTCGGGCGGGTTCTGCCAGCGTCCGATCGTCCTAGCTCCATCGCCCACCCGAAGGCCGACGATTCCATCGACGATTGCGATCTCCGCACCGGGGAACGTGTACGAATCGAACGTATCCCAGACCTCCGTACCGACGCGATGAAGTCGCGTACCAGATTCGTCGCTCGAGATGCCGTCATAGACCGGCAACTCGTTGACCGTGACCAGGTTCGGTGGCAACGAGTCGTCGACTGGCAAGATGGTGCGGAGGATCGGAGGAATCGGCGGTTCGGTCGACACCACAGTGGCAACGACCGGCGGAGTCGGCGGCGGTTCGGAGACCACCGGCTGATTGACCGGCTCGGGCCAGACCAACCGATTGACTTCCACCACCGGCACGCCATCGCGCTGACGTACCTGGTCGTCACGCAGCTGCTGTCCGATCTCGCTGAAGAGACCATTGGCACAGCGCTGGAGAACATCCAGCACCACGCCGTTGGAGAAGATGCCGCGCCAGGAAGGCTGCTCACTGACCAGATCCCGACGGCGCGTGACATCCCCTGCGTAACCGACCTGCATGTTCGCGCCCCGGACCCAGATAGGTTCGACACGCAGCAGCTGCACGAGGCGATCGGCACCATCCGGGTTCGGATAACGCCGGCGATAGAGATCGATCAGGTAGTTCGCAGCCATGTTGCCCGTCGGAAGACCGGAGGCAATCACGGCTGGCCCAGCGTAGGGATTCTGTCGGACACGAGTCCGACGCTGCCGACGTTCCTGCTCGATCGCATCCGCCTCGGCCTCCACCAGATCAATCTGATGCTGTCGGTGGGTATCCACGAGCGTCTGCTGGAGTCTGCCCGCTTCCTCGGCGTGTCGGGCGGCGATGCCTCCCATGCGACTCAGAAGCGCGAACAGCAGCAGCACGATCACGCCGATGCCGATGAGCAGCGCCCAAAGCCATCCGGGCAGGCCGATGCCCGCCTGCTGGACTGGCGAAGGAGGCGCACCACCGCCCTCGACGGGCTTGGTTGGGGTCGTGACCGGACGGGCAATCCCGTGCGTGATCTCGAACCCCGGCGGTACGTTGACCTGGAACCCCATCCGTAGATGGCGGTCGTTCTCGTTAGTCACCCCCGGGTTGAAGTACCGGAGAATGACCCAGACCCCCTTGTCCCCGCCGGCCATCCCCCACAACCCGAGGCTATCGGGCGTTTGGAGATAATAGTGGTCATGCGGCATCGGGGTGCCATGTGCCGTGGCCACGCCGACCATCCCGAAGGAAGTCAGCATGACCAGTGCGAGTAGCAGGATGAGCTTCCTCATTCCCGTGCTCCTTTCGAAAGATCCCCCCGTTCAAGGCCAGCCCTCCATGGGCTGGAGTGAAGCCACTGTCGGTTAATCTCGCGGCACGAAACTCATTTGGTTCGTTGCCACTTAGATCCTGGAAAGGATCGGGGTGAAAAAATACTAACATATTTCCACTCCGACACCTTCCATTTTATTACTCCACTCAGAGATCTCAATCGTTTGATTCAGATATCTGGATGAAACCCGCCTAGCTTCTGTCAGGGACAAAAGCTTCGGCGGGCAATCTGACCGTCGGCACCGTTCACCTCCTCCTAGGCAGCAGACCGATTACGAACATGCCAGCCACAACCATTATGACTATCGTCATTCCGAGGTGGTAGCCAGCCGAGAGGATTTGCTGAAGCAAGCCCGTGACCTTCAACCCCACCAGCACACCGACGGTGACCAATAACCGACGTGGCGTACCGAAGAAGAACCGAATCCAACGTCCCATTGCGATCCTCCTGTGTTATGTCGCCTCCTCTGAATTCCGATTTTCATCGAGACTCGGAGGAAGGAGAGACGCACGTGCATAGTAACGTGGTCTCTCCGATGTAACCCATTAACCCCGGGTTACCTTGGGGGCGGCGATCCGTGAAGATGCCGCACGATCATCGCCAGCTACAGGGTGAAGCTGATTCGCGTCGCGAACCGACCCTCACCTCCGTATCCGGCGATCTTGAACCCATCGTACTTGACCGACGGGCCGAACTGCCAGTGCATGTCGTTGCCCTCGGCGTGGACACCGAACGTGAACACACCGACCTTTCGTGTAACCTGAGCGAAGGTGTACCAGGTCTGAAGATGTCGGTCGAAGATGTACTCCTCGTCCAGCGACCAGTCCACCTTCAATGACGGACCGCCGAATCCGAGTTCGAACGGCCCACCGACCTCGAGGGCTCCGATACCTGCGTCATCCTTGAACCAACCCCCCGCGTAACCGATGCGGGGGTGGATGTAGAACGTGCCCACCGTGCGCTTGACCCCGGCGTAGGCGAAGTAGATCGGGCCGCTGTCCGACTTCGAGCAGTCGTAGTACGTCACGTTACCCGTGACCGACAGGGTATCCTCCGGAGCCCCCGGAGTAGGGTAGTAGCACCGGTCAGACGACCAGAGCACGGCTGATGCGTCGGCCCCGACCATCATCTGCGTGCCGGTCCATTCGGCCGCCATCGCGACCGTACCGGCTGTGAACAGAAACGCCAACACCGAGAGAACCAACAGAGTCCGCATCGTATCCCTCCCTGTGCGACCCGCGCTATATTCGAACGCTACCCCAGCGCCCATAATCAGCGCGACATCGGAACTCTTGCACATAGTGCTAAGAGCCATCGAAACATCATCGTGATAATGTCTCAATGCCGCTTATCACATGATAGAACAATTTAGAATTGAGAATTATTGTATATTATTAATTCTTAGCTAGCGTCTCGCGAGCTTCCTTCATTCTACATTCTATATTCTTAATTCAAAATTGCTTTTTCCTGTTTCTCGATCCTCAATCTTTTTGAGAACCCAGGAATAGGGGCGGACGGTGATTGGGGTTGAACCCATGCCGTCCGCCTGACCTGCTGAGCGGAACCGTGCGATCCGCGCCGAATACGAACTACGAAATCACGAGCGTGGCCTGGACGGGGTTGGTCTCTTGTCTTAGCAACCCCCCAAGCCCAAATGTCAGCACCATCAGCCACCCCGGAGCCGATCCGATGAGGAACCCCCATGGCCGAACCGCACCGAGATCACACATGACCAGCAGGGTGATCCCGCTAGCCAGACTGACCAGCCAGGTCAACACTACCACCCGACGACAGTAGCCGAAGTAACAGGCGAGCAGGAGAAGCGGAACGATCAGTGGTCCGGTAACGGACAATCTTTGTCCGTACATAGCCACCTTTTCCGTCGATGCAAGACCGACCAGCTCACCCATGGGTGGCATCGGCCAGTAGAACAACACTGCGCCGGCCGCGGCTGCCAGCACCATGAGAGCGTCCATCCACTTCTGTTTCATTTCTTCTCCTCCCCTAGAAAGTGACCACAGCGACGATTCCACTGATCAGCAGAACGACACAAACGGGGACAGCTAGCCCGTTTCCAACCGACCAGAGAAGCGATTTGCCCCGCTTTCTGGCTCCATAGCCATCCTTGAAGCTAACTGCTGCCACGACCGCGGCAAACCCAATGGGTATCCACATCTCTACCCCCTTTCTGGCCTGTAACGCCAGTCTAGTTGATTCATCGCGAAATGGCCACGCCAAGATTATCATGGCGCAGTGTCAGCCGACAAGTATTAACTTGGAAACAGTCCTTGTTTTCAACACCTACCTGTCCGCATCTCATGACACGAACATATTGGTATAGAAAATATAGCGTTCCCACTCTGTATGATTTCCTTAATTCTAAATTGCTCTCAATAACCACTTCTGAGCTTACAATGTTTGTATACATTCCAAGTTCGGAATTGGGGAGAATGCGGCAGGAACACTCTCCGAGAACGAATGGGCGAATTAACATTCGCTCCTGCCTAACTGTCGAATGAACAATGTGATTGATGGCTCCTATGACCCAATCAGCTTCGCTGCCGCACGGTTGTCGCCACGAGAGCGCAGGAAGAACCAGGCAACGGGTTTGTTCTGTGAGTGGTCACCGAAGCTCCACCCACCCTCGAAGCTCAGATCGTAGTTGAGGATGTCGTCCTTATCCCGACTGCGGCTGGCGTGAGTCATCTCTTTCAGGGTGAACCGCTTGGTGCCATCCAGTCGATTCCCTCCGGTCAGAAAGTAGTTGACCTGCAGGAGCGTGTCCGGCCCGACCTTCACAAGTAAGGTCTCCAAGACCAATCCTCTACAATTGACCTCCCAGTACAATTCTCTGGGAATCCACTCGCCCTCACCGATCGGGACACGAATCCGAGTGACCGTTCCGTAGCTGCAGATCACCTTCTCGGACTTGTCCTTGTTGCACCCAGTGATTACCACCAGGCACACCAGAACGAGGAGCAGGAGGGTTTTCATTTCTTCCCTCCCTTCCCCATGCCCATGTGGTATCCCAGATCGTGTACGGTGAAGCCGAACGCCCATGCGGCGTTATTCGCTCGCCAGAACCGTCGACGATTGATAGCGTCGCCACCAGGTACGGTTGCCGCGAGTTCGGCCAGTTTCCGGTCGACTATACCGACGATTTCTCTGTCGTCACAGTAGCCGAAACCCTTGGTTGCCTGCGCAACGTCGTTACCGAAGCACTGATCGAGTCGCGAGCGCCAGATCACCGTCAGTCCACGATACAGATAGGTAGATAGTCCGGTAAATACGAACGCCGCCACTATCGCCCACCCAAACGGGTTGGTGATCACAGAGAAGACGCGTAGCCCATTGTCCATCTTGGAGTTCAGGATGACCCCCGTCCACTGCCAGACCACCGCACAGGTCAGCCCAGCAGCCAGAGCCAGCATTACTCCACACGCCCACAACGGAGCGAAGAAGTGGCTAAGCTCCCTTTCATTGAGCCACCGGAACAATCGGCAGCTCCAGCTCTTGACCTTCATCAGAACCTCCCTCCCCGCGACGTTCTCTCGTCATGGGTATTTGGTCCGGCTCGGGACCGTTGGGTTTGCTGATATCCGCTGAATCAATCGGTGTGATTGACCACGGACGGCAGCGATCACGCCATAATTATTACGACGTCGTCGCTACCGACCAGTTTCCATAATTCTACATTCCCGCCCGCTTCGCCAGAGCTTCACGAAGCGAAGCGATGGCGGGCAGGCTCAATTCTTAATTGCTTTCGTCCCACCTGAGCAATCCAATGCAGAAGCACTGAACCGCTCGGATGAACCCAGAACCATTTGCTTGCGCAAAGGTTCTGGGAAGTTGGAGAAACTTTTTTGTACGTGCTGCTTCTCCTTTGGCACGGATACACTATGCCGCGTGTATCTAACGGCGGTTGAAAATCAGCGCAAAATACCGGAAAGCACGACCCACAATAGAAAAACCAGACTGACGAACATGCAGGCGAAGACGCCTAACATCCACTTGGCTTCCTTAAGTCGGTTTTTCACCCGCGTCACATGACGCAGATGATGGCAACACTCCACCCTCCTCATACAGTAGGGCGTCCCCAGCAAGAACGCCACACCAACGACCATCACCAACATGGTCTCAAGAAAGTTCGGCTCCATGTCTCTACCTCCGCTCAACTTCTGTTGTCGAACCGTGTCTGTTGTCTGTTATCTACAACGCGATCTAGGCTCGCCCGACCAATCCAACACAACAGATGTCGGAGGTTTGTGGTCAGATATCAGAAGAAATTTCTGATTTCTAAACACCGACTTCCGACTTTCATCTTGTTGAACCGCTCGAGTGAGCCCAGAACCATTCGCTTGCGCAAAGGTTCTGGGTAGAAGAGTTGGTCGGGCCAAGGCGACTCGACCACGTGCTCCTCGGCACGGATGTGAAGACGCTCACATCGGGCGACGCTACTACACGGTCGCGTAACGCTTCGGGTCCCACCCGTTCTGCCTGTTGGCGATGGCCCGCCGCTGGTCACGGCTGAGCGGTTTCGGCGCTTTCGGAGCCGGCTCCGTCGGCGGAACGAAGTGTCGCGCCAACTGGGTAGCGATCCAGCGGGTTTCTTTGTCCCGCCGTTCCTGCCGCATCCGCATTTCCACCTGCCAGGCTTCCCACGCGTTGAGAGCGCACCGGATGGTGTCGAGGAAGTGGTACAGCCCGATGTTCCGCTCCCTCTTGACCCGCTGGCCACAGGCCGAACAGAACAGTTCGATAGCACCACCGGTCTCACGATGATCGGGGTTGACCATGTATTCGAGGCCAAAGACGCCGCGATAACCATTGCACCAAAGCACCACGCCCCGGAAGTCTTCGAGAACCGTCAACCGCCGGACGCGCAGGGCATCAAGGATGACATCGTCCCTACCTTCCGGCTGACGCACACAGATTGAGAACGGATTTTCACACACAGTACACCTCCCAGTTTGAGTGAAACGAATCGTTCGGATCAGTGTGGAGCTCTATCGATTGAGACTGGATTGTGATATTTGCTTTTATTATTTACTCTCATCTGAGTGTTTCAATACTGAAGTACTGCGACACTCGGGTGAGAGCCCCGAAGTTTACGCAAGCGTAAATTCGGGGTGGATCGTTAAGCGCGTGTCGCGCGGGTGATCCATCACCCTCAATGTCTAGGCCGCCTGCGCCCGCTTCCACTGGTGGAAGAGGTGAACGTTAGGCGGCACCAAGGCGTCACCGGTGAGCTCGCCCTGACCCGCGCGACGACCGACGAGCAGGTGAATGGGCTTGCGCTCCTTGCCGTTGCCCTTCTCGTACCGACCGCGCCGACCGTTGATAGGCCTCCGTGCCCGTCCTTTTCCCTCGAAGTCATTCCGACGCATTCAGAACCTCCCCGATTGGATTAGTACCCCCTGGAAAGAAACTGCACCCAGCTAATGTCGCTAGACTTCGAACCCGAACTCCGAGCATCAGTGAAGCAGCCATCCAAATCGTCCATTTGAACAACTCGGATGGCTGTTTCAGTCTTCCTTTCTTAATTCTACATTCTAAATTCTTAATTGCTCTCATAACCACTTCTGAGCTCGCAAGGCTTGCCCCGAGTTCACGAGGAGTCTCTTCCAAGCTCGGAAGTTTGGAGAAAAAGGCAGTTTCTTCTCCGTCGCGTTGAGGTCCCCGCAATCTGCCGCGGGAAAGAACCGTTACTCGGAATCGGATGCTCCGACCACGCACTCGTAGGCGACCGCCCCGAGCTCCCAGAACCTATCCGCCACGCACACGGGCGGGAAATCCCGCTGGACACGCGTGGTTCCGTACGCCTTGTCCGGCATTGCCAGACAGGCGTGCTCACCCCGAACCTCGATCATGCGATGATCGAGGGAGTGCCGTACAACCTGCTCGGGCGTGAGCGAGATCGCCCACTCCTGAAGGCTGGCCAACCAGTTGAAGTTGGAGTGTGGTTCCCGTGCCACAGCGCCTTCGGGACGAGGCGGCGGGGGCGGAACAGTGGCGACTTCGGCCTTGCACAGCAGGGCCTGGCAGCTCGGACACTCAACGTGAATCTTGATCCGTCCCATCGTCATCTCCTCACCCGTATCTCCTTGAGACCGGGCTCCAGAAACCTTGTTTGGAAAACCGAATTCTCGGCTCTCCTGTGAGCAATCCCCTAGGGGGCCTTTCGGTTTCGACTACTTCTGTCTTTCTTGAAGCAGCCGCTTGAATCTCTTTTCGAGAAACTCAAGTTGTTGCTCCAAATTATTGCCCGCGTCTTGCGAGCAACATTCCTTTCTTCTACATTCTAAATTCTCAATTCTTAATTTCCCACTTCTCCCATCTCTCGACCCTCAATCTTTTGAGAACCTAGGAATAGGGGCGGGCGGTGATTGGGGTTGAACCAATCCCGTCCGCCTTGTCTCGTGCGCGTTGTCCCAGTCGGGACACGGACTACGAGATCTTAAGAACCAACCTGCCGTTGTTGACACGGGCCCGAAACTTCGGATCGTCGTTCAACGACTGGTACCACCGACCCTCCATCACAACGTGCGGACTCCACTTGTAGGCGACGAAAGGCGCCACCTTGTGGACTAGGTCCACGTTCTGGTAAACCCCGCCGACCGTCCAGCCGTGGGTAGTGTACCCGGCGTTGTGGCTATGGAACCGCGTATGCAGCTCCCGGTCACGAACTTTGGTGAACCACTCGAAACCTAGGTTCACGGAGAACGCTCCGTGCTTCATGGTGAACTTCGAGCCCGCCGTGTATCCGTCCGAGCCGGGATACCAACCACCTACCCAACCGAGAACCGGTTCGTAGGCGAACTCGGTCTGCCCAAGCTTCGCAACCCGGCGCAATCCCATATGAACGAACGTCTGGTCTCCGCCCGTGCGCGGAGTCTGCAGCTTCTGCAGACAGATGGTGGCGTTGCCGACCGGAGTCGGCTTCACCATCGACGCGACCAGATGCCCCTGCACGCCGGTCGTGACGGTTTCCGCTAGCACCTGTCCGGCTCCAACGAACATCATAACCACCATGACCAGAATCCCGACGTATCTCATCTCCGTGCTCCTTTCCGTGCGGCCGCGTCCACATCAACACCACCCGGCGCTGTGGAACGTGACACCTTTCTCCGCCACCACTGTGACAAGAGACGTCGCACTTTCAATCATCATTGAATTTGCCGCGTCTCGTGTCATTATTCTTATATCTTCCTTATGCTCGCGCCTCGCGAGCTCCCTTCATTTTGCATTTTTCCTGCCCACCGAAGCGTCTGCGCGTAGGCGGGAATTCTTAATTTTGAATTGGCCCGCAGTGATCAACGCTGTCGAAACCCCGGAGAGAGAGTTGGGGCCTCGACGGCGCCGACCACGGACTGACATTCTGCACTCGAAACTGTCACCCCGAACTTGTTTCAGGGTCTCCCCTGTGGCGATACTTATTTGACACTGCTCTCATCTGAGCATTCCAATACAGAAGCACTGAAACGCTCGGGCGAGAGGAGAAGAGGCTTGATTCTTCTCCGCGCTGTCGTAATCGTGTCCCACATCTTGCCGTGGGAAAAGAACTCGCTAGGCGGTCGGACGCGGCGCAGGCCGGAAGGTCATCCAAAGACCCGCGCCCAAGAACCCGAAGGCGCAGACCAGCAGGGCAATGCTGCCCATGCCCGCGCCAGCGAGCCCAACGACCCCCGCCAACAAGTACGATCCAATCCGCATGTCACCCTCCTTGCCACAATATGGCTCTGACTTGGACCCAGTTCCAACACCCACCTGACCACGTCACTTGACGCAGACATGTTGGTATTGGAAATTTTCCTTCCTTTTGAATTTTGCCTGCCCACCGAAGCGTCTGCGCGTAGGCGGGAATTCTTAATTTTGAATTGTCATCCGCACCAAGCTGGAGGCGAGTAGTGTTCACTTTTGAGCCGAAGCTCAGTGAACCGACATACTTCGTTGAAGCGGTCGAGGGTAAGCCCGACCAGATCAACTCCGCACGCCGTCTAACCCGCCGTAGTCTGACGAAGCGTTAGCGTAGTCAGACGTAGGCGGGACTCTCTTCTCTCCTCCATATTGGTGTGGAGAATGTTGTTTTTCCATTTCGCTCTTTTGAGCTCATCAGTCCCGACACACATCGGGAAATGGACGAAGGTTTTTTGCATTGCTGCATGGATAACCTTCAACCAAAAGAGCTTACCGAACGTGCTGAAACTGGGCTGGATTCTCCCACCATCCCACGCGGCGAGTAGTCCGACTAATCGAGTGGGGTTCCCACCTGACCTCGTAAAAGACCTGCTCCATCCCAGGATCCAACTCCACGTAACTACAGCTCGGCCACACTTCCGTGGGCCCACCCTCACTTCCGTCGATCGACAGGTAGACCGTAGCAGACCCGGCAAACTTTCCCGCCGGGAGCTCTTGGCCGACGCCTCGCCACGTACAGAGGCCAGACTCGAGCCAGATAATGATCACTGGCGATCTCCGAAAGAGGTAGCGGGAACCCTCATCCGGTGAACCTGCCCGAAGCTCATTGATCTGCATACTTCCTCCGCCAGATATCGTTCTGGGGGGCGCCGCGGTGATAATCCGCAGGGGGTTTTTGAACCTACACCGAAGTGTAGCGACCGCTGTTCATAGTGGAGCAGCCGCTTGAATTTCATTCCAAGAAACTCAAGTCGTTGCTCCAAATTATCGCTCGCGTCTCCCGAAATGCTAAGCGTTTCGCAAGCCTCCGCAATTTTGAATTTTGCCTGCCCACCGAAGCGTCTGCGCGTAGGCGGGAATTCCTAATTTTGAATTATTCCTCCTCACCTGAGCAATCCAATGCAGAAGCACTGAACCGCTCGGGTGATTGGAGAAGCTTTTTTTCGAGTCGCTTCTCCTTTGACACGGATACATTGTTACCGCGATGTATCAGCGCAGGCCGGACTAGTAGTCCAGCTTGATGCCGATGACCTGGGTCGGCTTGGCACCGTCCAGCATGAGGTTGCTCGCCCAGAGGCCGAGCTTCCCTTTCTCTCCCTTCTTGATGGTGATCTGCGGGCCGTATCCAAGGAACCGCTGTCCATGGACGCCGGCACCGAGATTGTAGCCGCCGATCGAGACGACTGAATGGGTCGCGACCAGCTTGGTCCACGGCCCACTCCCACCGTCTTCGTAGATGAAGATGATCGAGCCGGCATCGTTGCCCGCCCAGATCGAGGTGGCGACTCTGGTCTGCTGGGGATCGGTTTCGACACCGAGCGAACCACTGAGCGTCAGCCACGACGCCGGGCTATAGGTCGGCCCGACGTAAGCTTCCCCCCACCCTCCACAGGTGAGGAAGAAACCGGACCAGCCCAGCGTGCCGATGATCGGTCGACTGACGAAGCAGTCGACCGTGGGCAAATACTTGCCCTCGACCACCCGGCTCTGCAGTTCAATGTTGTCCGCGAGCACGTAGTCCGTAACCGCGACCGTCAGCACAGCGAATACGCCCAGCGCGATGAGCGAACGGGTGAACAGAGACACCTTCTTCATCTTATCCCCCTTGCCACAATGTGGCTCCGACTTGGACCTAGTTCCAACACCCAGCTGACCACGTCACTTGACGCGGACATGTTGGTATTGGAAATCTTCCTTCCTTATGAATTTTGAATTCTTAATTTTGAATTGTTTCCCCGCACCAAGCTGGAGGCGAGTAGTGTTCACTTTTGAGCCGAAGCTCAGTGAACCGACATACTTCGTTGAAGCGGTCGAGGGTAAGCCCGTCCGGATCAACTCCGCACACCGACTCTCTTCTCTCCTCCATTTTGATACGGATAATTGTTGTCTGCTCGCGTCTCGCGAGCCTCCGCCATTTTGAATTTTGAATTCTTAATTTTGAATTGTTCTCTCATCTGAGCATTGCTGCACAAAAGCACAGAAACGCTCGGGTGAAAGCCCCGAAGTTTACGCAAGCGTAAATTCGGGGTGGATCGTTAAGCGCGCCTTAAAGCGCGAGGTGATCCATCACCTTGGCGTGGTCAGCGTGCCGTATTGGCGACGCAAGCCACGGGGTGTCGACGAGTCCGGGCGTCAGCAATCACGGATCCCCAGAACATCGCCGGTGAAACGGTGATGTAGAAACCCACCACGAACTTGTGCACCTCCGGCCAAGGTCCTAACGGCACATTAGTGTGCCATATGTAGGCCAGCGCCCACGCACACACCGTGCCAATCGCCGCAACCACACAGGTAAACTTTCCCATCGCTTCCTTTCTTGTCGGATCGACAACCTATTCGGTTCCGATCGACGGTTCGATCAACCCTGACCCTATTGTCAGGATTCTCCCGCAATCCAGCACACTTCGTGGTGCTGGGCTCTGGGAGAACAAATTGTCAACGTTCAAGCGGCGGCGAGATCAGGTATGGCCTGTCCCGCTCATGCATGTTATGACAGAGGCCACACCACGCATGAGCGGAACTCCATTTTCTTCCTTCATTTTGAATTTTGAATTCTTACTTTTAAATTGTTCCCTCATCCGAGCATTGCTGCACAAAAGCACAGAAACGCTCGGGTGAGAGGCCGAAACATTTGAGTGTCTCGGCTGGATCGTTTGGTGTTCCGTTGACACACGAGGTGATCCATCACCTTAGAAAGATCTACTTGGCGAGCCAGTGGGCAATCAGCGTCACCCACCGCGGTCCACTGATGAGAATCAGCAACCCCGCGATCGCGAACATGTACGGCACCGAGGAACACTTGTCCTGCTTCTTCATCGTCTGCTCCTTTCATCAAGCCTACCAAAGCTCGAGACAAGTATCAGCGGCGGTCCATAGTAAGTGTATGACCGGCTGCTTGTCTCGAATTTCGGTAGTTTGTTTGGCTCTTGAGCAAACAAAAAGGTGGTGATTCGCGGCGACGATCTCTTCAATAGAAAGAGAGAGCATCACAGCAAACCACCACCCGTTATAAAGGTAGAAGATTGTTGGTTGACCGCTTTCTCACGGCGGTCGGTTTCTTCCCATCGCCGATTGGCGTTGGAAAGCTCTCTCCATCACTTCTTTGCAAGGTGCGTTCAGACCTTACTTAATGGAGCAGTATAGCGCAACCGCTGAAAACTGTCAAGAGCTCACGTACCTAATATCAGGTATTTAGGCTAATATTAGCCGTATGTACCTATACCAATCACAAGTAAAGCGCCCGTCATTGCGAGTCCCGATGTCTGAATCGGGACGACGCAACCCCCTGGTTCGTGCCAATGGACAATGGGATTGCCACGCTCGCCGACTCGCTCGCAATGACAGGGGGGGGTGTCACACGGTGTGTTTCACGGTTTACTGGTTGAGTATTCTGTGCTATCGTTGGCAAATAAGCGTCACCCCATTCACGGATTAATGAGTATTTTTCCATGCCCAAAAAAGATCATAATTTCAACGTCGGCTTGAAGGCATTCATTCGAAAAGGTGATTCATTTTTGGCCCTTAAAGATGCCTATAGTGAATTCTGGGATATTCCCGGTGGCCGGATCGAGGGTTCGGAGATCGATCAACCGGTAACCGAGTGCCTACGCCGCGAATTACTGGAAGAGTTAGGCATTAATCTATGTATAGAAGTAAACGAGCTTTTTGATGTCTGCAAATTCCGCGTCCAATCAAATAATAAAATCGCGCCTAACCTAAATCTATTTTTGGTTTTTTATACGGCCACATTTCAATCTGGAGATATTATTCTCAACGAAGAATCAGTAAAATACGAATGGCTAAACAATCTTACTTATCATTCGTGCAATTTTGGAAGTCAGAATAAGGTTGTAGACGCATACGTTTCCAAATTCCTGCCGGCTTAATTCTATTTTTCGTGGATTTAAATTCTAATCAAAGCTCGCGCCTCGTGAGCTTCCGTCCTTGTTACTTGTTACTTCTTCCTTGTTACTTTTATGCCATCGAAACAGATTGAACTTGTATTGGTGTTACCAAACATTCGGAGTAGATTTAACGTTGGCTCCATCTTCCGTACCGCTGACGGCGCGGGTGTAAATAAAATATATTTATGCGGTATCACGCCCACACCGCCACATGATAAAATTGCCAAAGTAGCCCTGGGCGCCGAAACTACTGTGCCGTGGGAATACGCGCGTCAAACGGCACAACTATTGAAACGTTTGAAAAATGCTTCGTATCATATTGTGGCGCTCGAACAATCCGCGCACAGCATTCTCTATACATCTTTTCGGCCAAAGGGTAAAATAGCTTTGGTGCTGGGCAATGAAGTTACCGGTCTGCCAAAACAATGGCTAAGTCTATGCGACACCGTGATCGACATTCCCATGCGCGGTCGGAAGGAATCGCTTAACGTATCGGTGGCGGCCGGGGTTGCTATTTTTCACATATTGAAATAATATCTGCGTAGGTGTTAAAGTAAGCGTAACGGAATCCTTTCCTGCCACCAAATGTATGCATATTCAAAGGAAGGCGGGATCCCGCCTTTGGTGGTGGTAGGATTCCATCATAAACCGTTGTGGAAACATAAGGGTTTCCGCTACGAATCAATAGACGGGCCGGGGTGGTGGAATGGTATACACGCAGGACTTAAAATCCTGTGACCGCAAGGTCTTGTGGGTTCGAGTCCCACTCCCGGTACCAGCTGAATTGAATAACCATACTTTGTTGACAATCCCACCTCCAGTACCATCTGGGTTGAATACAAGACGTCAGGGAGAAAGGTGGAGCAATCATGCATTTTGTGTACTTTTTGTTTTCTCCATCTCAACGACGATTTTATATCGGACGAACAGATGATCTTCCTAGGCGAATTAACGAACACCTTCGTGGTAAATGCTACACCACATCACGTATGGGTGAGTTTATTATTATAGGTTACGAGGCATTTAATTCTAAGGATGACGCTGTTAGACGTGAGCGGTATTTCAAAACCACCAAGGGGCGCACCACCCTACGTTTAATGTATCGTGAGAGCTTGTTGTCAATTCATGCGGGTTCGCCCAGCACCGTGTAAGGTGCTGGGTTGAATATCCGCACATTGTTAACAATTCCGCCCTCGTTACCAAATTTTATCAACATCTGTTAAACTATCAACCCTTGACAAAAAGGTGTTTTTTGTATACCGTAGCCGTATCATCGGAAAAGATTCGATGGGTCGCGCCAGGCTCAAACGGAGGGAACACTGTTATGAGCTCAGTTCCTGACACCACTGCGCCGACGCTCGGACGGTCCATCGGGCTCGAGTCCGAGTGGTTCGATGATCAGCGTGTCGCCTCCGAACCTGATCTGGTCATCTGGCCGAGCCTGATTGGTTATCCGGCGATGCAGGATCTGGTTCGGGACCAGGAAGCGGCGCTGCTACTTCGATTCGGTACCTGGTCCAATCACATCAACTGGCCGCTCCCCGGACCAAGAACCGAAATGACCCGCTGGCTGGTAGACCAGATCCGTAGCCTGCTGGTATCTAGCTTGACCAACGGAATGCTCTACTGGGGATTCGACAGCCTGCTGATGTTCCTGCCCGACGGGTCAGGCTTCGTCTACCACAGCGACGAGACTGTGCCCCACAGTATCTTGGTTCGGCCGATGGAGCCCAGCGATGTGTTCGATGCCATTCTCGAGACCTGGCGCCGCGGTGGTCCTGAAGGTGATACCGCCCGCAAGTGGCTGTGCGACGGTGTGGTCACGTCGATCCACGCCGAGCACAGATCGTCAGCCATGGCCGCTCACACCTGACCAATACACCCCACCCAGTTTCGGCTGAGTGGGGCGCTTTCTTTCTTATATAGCACCATTACTACATGACCGGTACGTCTTTTTCGGTTGTTTGCGCCATCGCCACCGCGGCTGTGATTTGCCGGGCAATAATATCTAATAGCAATTGATTATTGTAACTAAAGTCTTCCCCGTTGGCTTTGTCGCCCAGCAGGATTGCCCCAATTACTTTCGCGCCGGTTTGTAACGGCACGGCTAGCATGGTTGGGCTGGCATATTCGGTATGAAGAGATTTTTGTTTCTTATACCGTTCGCTGGTAACGACTACCGGCTGATGCGCCTGGTAAACCTGCCCGAAAATCGGATCCTTGAAAAGATCAATCTTCATATTTCGCACCTGCTGATTATTGCCGTACCCTCGAGCCTCCTGGATGGTGATCTGGCCTTCTTCAGGATGAAACAATGCAAATAGCGCTTTCTTGGCAATAATGACCTTGAGTATCGTATCCAGAATCAAGACCGATAAATGATCCAAGTCCGAGTAAACCGAAGCAATTTTACCCGTACTATAAATTGTTACTAATTTATTATTGGCGTGGTGCAGCCGCCTAGTCAGGTTTGAAATGATGTTGGCGTAGATTCGGAGCGTGACCTGCGGATAGTCTTTGGTCAGTTTGAGAAAATCCTTTCCCTCGATGGCCAACACATCGCCCGGTCCGCTCATTTCGCCATTGTGGTCGTGTTTTTGCGATGGATCGCTCAGGGCACTCTCGACCGCGAAATTGTATCGATCCAAAATAGCCAAAGTTTGCAGCTCATCATTGAATATTCGATAGATGTGCGCCTGACCGCTTAACAAAACGTAAAAGGTTGTCCGGTTCTGTCCGCTTTCAAATAGCATTTCACCCTTGCCCAGACGTTTCACCTGGGCGATTTTGGCCACCGCGGCTAATTCCGGGTCGGCCAAAGATGCGAAAACCGGAATTTCACGCAAGATTTTTGTGTCGATCATATTGTTGTTGATTTGGTAATATGCTTTATTATACCACCAAGCCGCATACTTGGTTAGAGATCTGCGTCCGGCGTTGAAATCGATGACGCCTCGGCTTCGGCGATCTTGATCAGCATCTTGGGGAGTTTCTGGAAATCAGCTTCCAGGGTTTTTCTAAGGCTGCCCTGATACAGCGCGGCGGCTGGATGGTATAGCGGTACGATATAACGACCGTTACGTCGGAACAGCCGGCCGTGCTCTTGGGAGATTTTGAAATTTGACGGCAGGAAACGTCCCATGGCGTGCCGGCCTAATAGTACGATCAACTTAGGTTTGATTACGCTTAATTGTCGCTCGAGATACGGGTAGCAGGCGTCGATTTCATTGGGCTCGGGGTCGCGATTGCCGGGCGGGCGATGCTTGACTACGTTGCCAATGAAAACATCCTCCCGCTTCCAGCCCACCAGCTCGATCATCTGTGTGAGGAATTTACCGGCCGCGCCCACAAATGGCCGCCCTTGTTTGTCTTCTTCCGCGCCCGGTCCTTCACCGATGAAAAATACATGGGCGGTAGCACTCCCCTCACCCGGCACGCCCTGGGTGGCAGTTTTATGCAGGACACACCGCTGGCAAGCCTGAACTTGTGCGGCAACTTCTTTCAATTGGTCTTCATTATTAGATGGCATCGTCATTCTAGTTCAATCGTTTCGGTTTCGTTCAACCGGCGGTAAGGTACGCCGTATTCTTTGAATACTCGGGCATATTCATCCGTATCGACATTGAATCGCGTGTTATGATAGTGGATGGGAATAACCAGCTTCGGTTTGGCAATCAGTGAAAATGCCGCGGCTTGATGAGGCGAGAACGTGACCGTATCGCACATCGGCAGCAATAGCACCCGGGCGCCGACTTCCGGATCAATGTAAATGCAATCACCAGGGTGAAGTATGGCATTATCAATCAAGAAGCCGATCACCTCGGGCGGCTTCGAACCGCTGACCTCCAGACCGGCCGGCAGCGGACCGTGGTAAACATTGACACCCCTGATACTTATTCCTTGAATGACCTTTTCTCCTCCCGGCCGGATTATTTCCGAATCAATGTTTTGTTGGGATAATATGTCGCACACCGATGTATTGGTTATAATAGCCGGATGATTGTTGGCCACGATAGCGGCCACGGCGGCCGGATCAAAGTGGTCGCTGTGTTGATGGGTTAACAAAAGCACATCGATACCCTTCCAATCGTTCGGTGTCATGCTTGTTTGGGTATACACAAACGAGCCAGGGTCAATCAGGATTCGCTTGCCTTTAATTTCTATCAGTACGCATGATTGGGGATACTTGGTGATTTTCATAAACAGTACTTCTTCCTTGTTACTTATTGCTTGTTATCTGTTATTTGTTACCTAGCTTGTCCGGCGTATTTGGAATCGGCTGATAACTGGTCCGATCGAGCTGCGGAATCATGTGCTCCAACAGCGCCTCGGCTTGATTTAATTTTTGCTCGAGCGCCTCTTTGGTATTAATCATTTGCGGCATGAAGACATAGAGCTTTTGGTCAATCAGTTCCATGTCGTAATTGTATTTCAAATCCAGCAGGTGCTCCAATATTTGCGGATCGAATATCGCCAACGCTTCGATCTCATATTCCGGCGGAGTATAGATCTTGAATAACTTGGCTACTTCGGTTGGCAGGGGCAGCGCGCGGCCAAAACTCATGCCATAACCCATGTCCGTCCGATTGACATACACGTGCGGAAACTTGCCGGTGAAAGTAACCATTACCACCGTATAAGAATATATTTTGGCATTTTTACCATAACCAATCCGAAATTTATAGTTGCACAGCGTCATTGGGTGGTTAAGTATGCGGCCGTTGACCACGTCCGTCATAACGCGATAGTTACCCTGATGAAACATCATGGCACTTTCAACATCGGGCTGGCCATAGGGCAGGTATGTCCAGCCGCGGTATTGCGAATATGCGATCCAAAACAGTCGACGGTATTCATTTCGACGATATACCATGTACAAAACCAATGCGACAATCAAGTACGGCAGACCATTGGTCGTCATCGTGAGAAATACAGCGTCATTTCGATTGAAGACGATCAATGCTGTCACGAGAACCAACGCCACTACTAACAGCAACAGGGGCGTCCGGCTGGTCCGCCTAAGATAGGCATTAAACGTCTCCATGCTCCATGGCTTGGGAACCGCGGCTGGTTTGTTCTGATTCTCGGGCATAATGATCGGATGTTATACTTTTAACTTAGGTCGGTAATGGTCCATTCTCAAGACTTCTCCCGCGAGATACAGCGAGCCGGTGATTAGCACCATTCCCCGCGATCCCGCCTTGAGTGTAGCCTGTTTGAGAGCGGTTTTCAAGTCTGGTACGACTCGACTACGAGAGTATATATTGCGCAATCTACTTGGTGGAACCATACCTGGGATAGTGAGTCTGGGGAAGTAAATATCCGGGGATAATTTTATTAACATATTTATCATCCTAGCATAGTCCTTGGTGTCTTTGGCTGCGAATATAGTAACAATACTTCTTCCTTCATTACATAACTTGTTATTTGTTATGTGCAACCTTGTAAGCGTTTTTATCAACTCTTTCATAGCCGCAGGGTTGTGCGCACCGTCCAAGATGGTTAACGGTCGACGACGTAAAATCTGAAATCTTGCCGGCAGATTGGTTTGTTCCAATCCCTGAATAGTTGTTCGGATGGGTAATCGTAAAGCGCGCCGAGTAATATCAAATGCCAAACAGGCGTTTGCTGGTTGTTTTAGGCCGACGAGAGACAGGCTAATTGGTTGATTAGTTGATTGGTTGATCAGATTAAAACAGATGCCTTTTAACGAGACGCTATTTAACCGAACGCGACTGGTCAGCAGCAAGCGTGCGCCTACTTGTCGGCAGCGTTTTTGGATAACTTTATACGCTGTCCCAGTATTACTAGTTACCACCACCGAGCCTGGCTGGATAATGCCGGCTTTTTCGCCCGCGATTACCCGTATCGTCCGGCCCAGTGTGTGCGTGTGATCTAAGTCAATATCGGTAATCACTTTGTATTTCAAACCCAGCGCCGTGGTTGAATCCAGCCGGCCGCCCAAACCAACTTCAAAAACTACCCAAGCGACTTTATTTTCGGCAAACCACAACGCAGCCGCGGCTGTCAGTACCTCAAACCACGTCGGCCGATCTTTAAGTTCGGCCTCGACTTTGGCCACGGCTGGCTGGATGCGTTTTAAAATTCGCGCCATGTCTCGTTCCGCGATCGGCTGGCCGTTGATTTGGATCCGTTCGGTGTATGACACCAAATGTGGCGAGAAAAACGCACCGGTTCGATGCCCGCCAGCTCGCAATATGCTGGCGATCATCGCCGTAGTTGAACCCTTGCCGTTCGTACCGGCCACCTGGAAACCTTTTAATTTACGCTGCGGCTGACCGAGATATTTTAGCAATAATCGAACGCGTTCCAATTTTAAATACTCTTTAGCGCCGAACCGCGGGAAAGATCTTAAGTATTCAATATATTGATCAATGGCCGATTGTTCTGACTTTGATGGGCTCATGTCATCTGTTCGCGGATTTCTTTCAACACGGCTATATCCGCGACCACGCCATCTGGTTCGGTCTCCAGAATTAGATCGCAGTATTGTAACCGCGGGTCTGACATTATCGCCTCGAAACCGGCCCGGCCGATTTTCCCTTGTCCGATATGTTCGTGCCTATCCTTGTGCGAATTAATTTCCACCATGGAATCGTTGATATGAAACAATCGCAACCTTTTCAATCCCAATATCTGGTCAAATGCATCGAATGTCGCCCGCGCCGCGGCCGGCGTTCGAATGTCATAGCCCGAAGCAAATGTATGCTGGGTGTCATAACAGACGCCAATCTCATCGTGGCCCGACTGTTCGATAATAGCCGCGACTTCTTCAAACGTATCACCGATCACCGCCCCTGCGCCGGCTGATAGTTCAATCAGAAACTGCGATGAACCAGTATAATTATTCAGTATATTTTTTACCGCATCCACTACCAATCGCCGCCCCTCAGCTTCGCCGGCGTCCTTGGCGGAACCAAGATGAGTCATCACCGCCGCCGCGCCCAACGCACTGGCTCGTTCTAATTCCTCTCGGATGATCCGGATCGAGTTGCCGCGAATCCGCTCATCAAGTGAAGCGAGATTAATATAGTAAGGCGTATGAATATAACAAGCCGACTGACCGGCTGCGGTCATGGCTTGTTGGAATTGCTTGATTGATTCGGCAGTCAAAGCCGGCGCGGCACCGCCCCGGGGTGACCGACTGAATATTTGGCAGCACTCACAACCCAGCGCCTGGGCGCGGGCTGGTGCTTCGGCTAAGCCGCCGGCCGTGGAGACATGGGCTCCGATTTGCATAGTGACTATTTAGCTGCGATTGGGTAAACTAACCCTTCTAAGAATTCGAATACCTTCCGGTTCAGCATAACATTTTCCAGGTAGTCGCGGTACTGCGGTGAATCAATCTTACCGTAGGTCTCCACGTCGTCTTTGTAATGCTCCTTTTGGTGCTTGATCTCGGCGTCAATCTGGTCGGGTGACACGGTCAGCTGCTCCTGCTGCTGGATCGCGCGCAGTACTAAGGCGCTCTTGATACGATGATGCGCCTGCTCGACAAACTCCTGGCGCAGATCGGCTTCGGTTTTTTTCAGCTGCTGCAAATAATTTTCCCAGGACAATCCCTGCTGTACAGCGCCCTGCTTTAATTCCGAGAGCATTCGATCCAATTCCGACTCGACCAACACGTCGGGTATTTCGCCGAACTTAGTGCTGGCCACTATTTCTTTGATCAATTCCACTTCAAATCGCTGTTGTTCTTTTTCGGTGTGCTCATGATGCAAATTGGCATTGATCTGCTTTTCTAGTGCCGCCCGATTCTCGAACTTGCCGACCGCTTTAGCGAACTCATCATTCACTTCCGGCAGATCGATCTGATAGATATTCTTAGCCGTGGCTTTGAAGTTCACTTCTTTGCCGGCCAGCTGTTTTTGAAAGTAATCCTTCGGGTAGGACAGCTTGAATTCCTTGACGTCGCCTTTCTTCATGCCAGTGAGTTGTTCTTCCATGCCGGGCACCACTTGTTGTTTGCCTAATATTATCGACTGGTTATGGGCTTGGCCGTTTTCCAGCGCCACCCCATCCAGAGAGAGATGCAAATCGACTTCGATCCGGTCACCCTTGCGGGCGGGACGATCCACCAGCGCTTCCTTCGAACGCATCCAGCGTAAATCTTCCAGCGTCCGCTCGAGTTCTTTCTCGTCCAGCTTGATATCTTTCTTCCGCGCCTTGATATTTTTATAGTCGCCCAGTGTTACTTCCGGCATGAGCGCCACTGTGGCCGTGTAAACGAATGGGTTGCCGGGCGCCACCTTCACCAGCGCCACTTCAGGCCGGCCGATGGCCTCCAGTTTATTATCAATCACCGCCTGAGGATAAGTTTGGCGCACGATCTCTTCAGCCGCTTCTTGGTAAATCGCCGCTTCACCGTATTTTTGCACTACCATATTATAAGGCGCCTTGCCCGGTCGGAATCCGGCGAAGTTGGCGTGTTCGGAAATATGCTGGGCGGTTTTTTCGAGTGCCGACTTTATTTCGTCAGACTGCAGCTCAATAGTCAGCTTGATTTGATTCTTGTGCAGGTGTTCGATCTGGACATTCATGATGGTGATAATACGGTAATAAGTAATAAATAACTAACTTATCCTAGCGTAATCGGCGTTCTTTGTAAAGATGCCGACATGTTTGTTCTTCTCTTTCCTAAGACAGCACTTGAGTGCTGGTGAATAGGACTCTAGCCCGAAAACAACCGAGAACGGCTAAAACCGACAAACCCTAGCTTAAGCTAGGTCTTCGGAAACACAAAAACTCATGTCTCAGGAATCTTCGATTATTATTGATAGAAACATTTATGTCCCCGCCACATCTCTTTAGTTAACCAGCCCCCTATCAAATAATTTAATAATCCTAAATAGCTCCCTTCGGGAGCTACCGGCCTTTTTCCTTGTTACTTCTTACTTGTTACTTATATAAAACCGTCCGATCCTTCGGCACCACTTCGATCCAGATGTTACCGCGGTTCAGCTCAATCTCTTTCCCATTGGCGTAATAGTACTTCGTCCGGTAATTCATGTTCGGACGTTTCCATGTAATGTTTTGCAGCTTGCCGTCTATCAACAAATAGCCTTTGCCGGTACCGGTGATATCCAGCTGGATACGTTTTTTTCTGTCCAAAATCTTCTCTTTGGGAATCAGCTGGACGATTACGTTTTTAGCTTTGACCTGGGTTGGCTTGGAATAATTGGCATCGTACTGCGGCCGGCCGCCGTTGTAACGCAGATAGCTATTGCTAGCCTTATCGTATTTGTAGGTGGCAATAAAAGCCGCGCCGGACTTGAAGTCGACGATCAGCTGTCTTTTTTCATTCGGTCTTTTCTTCAGCTCCAGATCGTTCTTGAATTTCCACGATTCATATGTCGCTTGTATCGTGTTGACTTTATAATCAACTTTCGCCTGTTTCATCTTGGCGCCCGAGGTATACAGATTGTGCGGCGCCGCGTTTTTCGTGCGAAAAAAATATTTAGCCGTCTTGCTTACCAGCGCGTCCAAGCTACGCACTTTCAACCGGCCAATTTCCTGAAACGCGTCGTAACTGCCGCCGGCGTGCATGTAGGCGCCCTGGTATTCTTTCACCCAATCGACATAGTACGGCCGAGCCGAGCGCACCGGGCCGACCTTGGGCATATCATCACGATTATACAGCGCGACAAACCTGGGAATACCGCCCTCGGCCAGCGTTTCGTACACGACACCAGCCGACGCCAGCCCCGCCTGCGGCCGGGCTTCGGGGGTATTTTCAATCATCACCGCCACTGGCGGCTCGTTGGCCTGGTTAGAATCCATCATTACCCCGTTTAACCGACTGGGTAGGACTTTCGGCACCTGCACGGTTATTTTGGCCGTAAAGGCGCTCTTGATTTTACCGGATATCGCCTGGGCTTGAATGGTGTGCTTACCGGGACCGTATTTCAATTTCGACTGATAGCGAAAACTAGCCGTACCCTTTTTACCGTTGGCGATTTTAGTACCGCCGATCACTTTACCGTCCATGATAATGAATACCGAACTGTTATTGGCCACTAAGCCGGTGACAATAATCGGCTGATCCCGGACTATCTGCTGATTATTCTTAGGCGAAAGAATTGTGGGAGCTGATAGTGCCAGCGCCTGTTTAGCCCAAAAGACAACAAAAACACTTAGCACTATCGCGCTAATGGTTATTCTGCGCAAATTGTTTCGTGTTTCTTTTTGTTTTATCACCATCTAAGTGTAGCACGTTTTCCAGAATATTTCAAGCCCCTACCCCGTGTTTAATTCCGTCATTGCCACGCTCGCCGACTCGCTCGCAATGACGATGATATATCTAAGACAGTTGTGGTGAAATCGGTTATTATTTCTCCACTTCAAAAAAATGCCGCGCATCCATTGGAGTAGACGCACGGCAGGGAGTGAACGGGCGGAACGGTTGGGTAGACTTACAACCATTGGGAATTTCCCGCTGGTTTGCACGTCCCGCCCGAACAAGTGGAGGCGCGGCCCGACGCACGTACGCGGGCTGGGCTTGTTTGTTGCCACGATGGGATATGCCAAACCACCATGGAACAAGACACCAGACCTCATCTGGTCGTACAGCAGATTGCGCACGATGCGGACCGGTCAAAACCGGGTCCGGGTCAGAGCCGCGCTCCGGATATTGGAGACAGACTGGGACTACTCGCTCAATCACGAAATCAATTGACCGCTCTGCAACGTTGTCAGAATGCCGGCGACAAGTCGCTGATCGGTAGTGCCAGGCTCCAAACCGGCTTCGAGAGCCAGTAGTTTGTCGTAAACCTGTGACCGCAGGCGCGTGTTGGTCGGGCTGGCTTGGTACTGCCGGAGTATCGCCAACAGTCCGCGTATCTCGCCCCGACAGTCGGGATTTCTATCCCGAATCTGCTCTAGCGTTTCGGGTAAAGTGCCCAGGAACTCATCAAGATCCATCGGCGCCTCCTTTCCGCGGGTGCGATCCGGGTTTGCCTTCGCCAATGTCGCTAGACCTCATTCCGACATTTCCAGCTGATGTGTATCACAGTAAGTGTCAAGATGTCCGTATTGAATATAATCTCAACCGCCCCCGTGCTAATATGTCCAGCAACAATTCCCAGGACCGACATCAACTACAAACGGCCCCCTCCTTCTCTAAGGAGGGGGCACACTGGAAATTTACGTTACCACTGTCTTACTAACCAACTATTAAGAATAGGGGGCGGTTGTTACGAGGGTTAGTTAATGTTTCGGCCTAGCGTCTATTATTCGCTTATCTTTCAATTCCGTTTCCAAGCCGATCTTCTGCATCAACGTTTCTATGGGGCATTGTTTTAACGTGATGCCAACGCCAATTTCATCTACAATCACTTTCTGCAGCTTGGACGCGTACTGATCAAACTGCGCCGCCTCTTTCAATGCCACCTCAACTACGAGTTCATCGACTTCGAACGGGTCGTTATTTTTCTTTTGGATCGTCACCTGCCATTCTTCGATTTCGGGAATGCCGGACAGCAATGGGTAAAACGCGTTCATATTTACCAGCTCGCCCTTTACTTTGGTGAGATGAAATTCTTTGATCTCGGAGGTACGCTGTATGTCGGCTTTAATTCGCGGAACGGTTTTACCGCAATACGGACACGGTCCGTATTCCATGCCCGGGCACATATCGCCCGTGCGATAACGCAATACTACCGAGCCACGCCAGTTCAAAGCCGTGTAGACTAATTCACCCGGCTCACCGTCTTTAACACGATTACCCTCTTTATCTATCACCTCAAAAAACTCGGTATCGGGATAAGTGTGATAACCGGATTTCTCGTGGCATTGAATCCAGGCCGTCTTACCTTCGGTCATAGCGTACGTAGCCAGAATGCTGGGCTCTTTGGCGCCTAATTGAACCAACAATTCGCGCACCTTATCGCGTAAACCCTGGCTGACCCGTTCGCCACCGAACACGACTTGTTTAACACTGGAAAAATCTCGGTTCTGATGCACCGCTTCGCGTAGTAAGTGGTAGCCGTATCCGGGGATGAATAATAGTAGCCCGGCCTTCAGCCGTTCGATCGCGTCGATGATCTTTTGTGTTCCCATTACCTTGCCGCCACCGGTTTGCAACGAAGTTAAACCAAGTGTAACCAACGCGTTGTACGCCAGCCAAAAAGCCAGGTGCGGCGAATAGGGAAAGCCGTTGATGGCTACCAAACTTCGATCCAGTTTGATGACATCCAACATGCGTCGACCGCTTTCTTGCATTTGCTTTACATCAAACTCGGAATACGTAAACGGCGTCGGCAGTGCGGTTCGCCCGGTCGTGAAATGCATATGGATCGGTTTGTACTCGCGCTCTAATTTTCTCTTCACGTCTTGCTTGGTCAATTTGGCCCAGAGAATTTTCATTAACTGCGACTTGGTGGCGTATTGCTTGATCAGTTCCGGCGTCGGCTGGAGAATGAACTGACGCGGTTTGGCCGGATCTTCGGCGGTCGGCGCCAGATTAGCCTTGGAAGTGAATGGAATCTTAACCAAGTCCGCCGTACTGCGGATATCGCTGAAAGATAAATTGTGCTTTTTAAAAAGCTCCCGATAATAAGGGCTATAGGGAACGTAATGACGAAAATATTTCCGCACCTGCCGGTCCTGGATCGATCGGATTTTGTCGGCGGATGCGTGACTTAGACGGTACCAGGTGTCGGACATGTTAGGGCAATTAAGAATTTAGAATTGAGAATGTAGAATGGGCGAAGTATTCATAAGGTGTTACGGTGTAGTTGTTATTATCTTTCTTTTTTTATCCACTCCCAAAATTTTTTCGACATCCAACCATTTCTATTTTGTATGTTCAGTTCACAAACAAATAAATCTCCAGTCGGCTCTACAAGTGGCTGTAGCCTACTAACCCACTTTTCTACGTCGGATGTAGAATATACAACCCAATTTTTACTATTGTACCTAAACCAGTCAACTGCTAGGTTCATCTTTTGTTCCACGGTATCAAAAGCAACGCTCTCTTTTGGCACGATGTAAATATGGTAGAACCTGCCCTCGGTCATTATGGTTTTCCTCCCTCAGAGTTATTTTCATCTGGTATTTGTGCGGCGCTTTCCGTAATTTCGATTGGTTTATCCTCCTCCATTTCAGATAACTTCTTGGAGATTTCCGGCTTGCCTTTTGCTGCTAATTGAATCTGTTCATGAATCAAAAATTCGGCGCCCTCTAAAATTGCGGCTTGTGGGTTTTTATTCGCAAAGTTTATTAACCTCCAAAGTATGACTATAGCGAATATGAAAATAAGTAGTATGCTGCCAATGCTCATCCACTGATTATTAGCCCGAATTGCAATTCCAAATATGCATAGCGATACAATAATAATTACAACGCATACTTTTGTAAAAATACCGCCTTTAAGCTTAATTCCTGTTGCTGTCTTTATTAACTTGCTGATATCGTAATCCATTTGTGACAATAAACAACAGATAGTTAGTGATTATACAACTTACCCGACAGCCGAGCGACCGTCTCCGCCACCTGCCCAGTAGCCGCATCCAACTGTTCGCGGGTAAGTTCACCCACCGGTGCTGGCCAGCTGATGGGCGCGCCGATGTTGATCGTTAGCCGCCCGCGCCCCCTCAAGAGTAATAGTATCGAATCCCGGTAACTAGCGCCAGAGGGTCCGATTAACCCGATGGGCAATACCGGCACGTGGCCTATAATGGCCGTACGGACGACGCCGGTTTTGAATGGCAGTAATTCCGGCTGGTCGTTGCGCGCGCCCTCGGGAAAATAGCAAATCGAAAAGCCCCGCCGCAGACGCTCGATCGATTGCACCACTACCCGTTCTTTGTTTTCTTTGGGAATCTTGATCGTCGAACGATACAAACGATAGTTATTCGTCCGAGATATGAAGTATACGCGCCGGTTTGTCACCCGGGAGATAATCATGCCGATATATATGCCATCCAGGTAATCAATATGATTGGCAGCAATCACAAACCCGTTTCCAATCGGAATATGTTCCTGGCCATTTATCCCCGCGATGTAACGACGCATCTGACGACCTAGAAATAGGTAGCTCAGGGCGTAGGTAGGAATTCTAAAAGTCATATGACTTGTCGGTTAACTTTCCGATCGCGCGCATTATTACCCGAGTGGAATTGACCAGCAGCTCTTTGGTTAGCTGCTCTTCCGGCACCATCGGGAATCGGATCGCCGGACCAAACTTTACCGCTAGATGGGTACCGTGCGTTAGCGCCAGTCGGAGCGATTTGAATGCCGAGATCTTAGTCGGACCGAATGTGCCAACTGGTATTACCGGCACGCCGGTCAAATGCGCCAACCGTGCCGCGCCGGTTTTGCCCCGCAACAGATGGCTGGGATCGGCATTGCGCGTACCCTCAGGAAATATTCCGACAATTTTACCGGCCGCTAAACGTTGGCACGCGATGGTGACAGACAGTTTCTTGTCGACCGGGTCGACCGGTATCATGCCCAGGTATCCGCGGCTCAACGGACCAAACATTTTGACGATCGGCATCTTGGTCAGAAATGATACAGCCTTACCCCGTGCCCGAATCACCGCTGCGGTCACCATCGGCGCGTCGAGATAATTAACATGGCTGACGGCTAGAATATAGGGCGGTTCATCCGGCAGGTTTTCCACGCCAGACACATGGACGCCTCTTAGAAAGATGGGAATCAAAGTTCGCCTAAGTACTGGAAACGCCATGGTTAAATTCTTTACCGGATAAAATCGCTATTTGAGCCATGATGGCATTAGTCGCCCCATCCAGCACCGCCTGATCGAGATCGCCGATGGGCTGGGTGGGAAAATGGATCGGCTGTCCGAAAGTTAATTCAATATGACGCGCCACAAAGAATGACCAGATCGCCCGGATTGGATTCGTGCCCGTTATACCTTTGATGCCGATCGGTATCACCGGCGCGCCGGACCAGATCGCCAGCCGAGCCACGCCGGTTTTGCCGGGCAACAGCTCGCGATTGTGATTGGTCTTGCCCTCGGGGAAAATACCTAGAGGATACCCGCCCTGGAGCACACGAAGAGCGGTCAGAATGACCGCTCCGCGTTCTTTGTTCGTAATTGGCAGACCGCCTAGGCCGTGATACTTACCCGACGCGGCGATGAAATATATCTTGCGATTGACGGCGCGATACACGACGCTACCGAGTAGCACCGGATCGACCCAGCTAGCGTGATTGGCAGCCAGGATGACCGGGCCATCGGTCGGTAGATGCTCCAGCCCGAGCACGCTCTTGATGCGCCGGCGAGCCAATGGCATGATTGTCCGAGAGACAATCCAATAGATCATAGTTTATGCGATCAGCGCGACAATCAATAAGGCGACAATGTTGAGAATCTTTATCATCGGATTGATAGCTGGACCGGCGGTATCCTTGTAGGGGTCACCGACGGTGTCACCGGTCACGGCCGCTTGGTGCGCCGGCGAGCCCTTGCCGCCGAAGTGGCCTTGTTCGATATACTTCTTGGCGTTGTCCCAAGCGGCGCCACCGGTGGCCATCGATAGAGCAACGAATATTCCAGTGACGATGCTACCAACCAACAAACCGCCCAGCGCGACCGGACCCAGTAGAAATCCAACCGCGATTGGCGCCGCCACCGGTAATAATGCCGGTACGATCATTTGTTTGATGGCTGCCTTGGTGACAATATCCACGGCTTTGCCATATTCCGGTTCGGTGGTTCCCTCCATGATGCCGGCGATTTCTCGAAACTGGCGGCGGACTTCGGTAACTACTTTATGAGCCGTACGACCGACTGCTTCCATCGACAAGGCACCGAAGATGTAGGGCAATAATCCACCGATGAATAGGCCGACGATAACTTTGGGATCATCAAGCGCAAATTCATATATTTTTGTGCCGCCTTTTAGATCTTGAATGTATGACGCGAACAATACCAGCGCCGCTAAGCCAGCCGAGCCGATGGCATAACCCTTCGTTACCGCTTTAGTCGTATTGCCTACCGCGTCTAATTTGTCAGTAATGTCACGCACACCTTCGGGCAGATTGGCCATTTCAGCAATGCCGCCGGCGTTGTCGGTGATCGGCCCGTATGCATCGATCGCGACGATTATACCGGTAAGCGAAAGCATGGCTACTACCGCCAGCGCCACACCGTAGATGCCGGCCAGATTAAACGATATCAGAATGCCGGCCGCAATCACCAGCACCGGCCAAGCCGTTGACTTCATTGATAGAGCCAATCCGGCAATGATATTCGTACCGTGGCCGCTTTCCGAAGCCTTGGCAATATGCTGTACTGGCGCGTATTTGGTTGAGGTATAATATTCGGTAATCAGAACCAGCAAAGCAGTCACCACGAAACCAACCGCTGCCGCACCATAGATTTCCCATATGGAATAGTCACCGGGCAGGTCTTTCATTAACCAATTAGTAACGGGATATAGCGCGGCTAAGGCGAGTACCCCAGCCACAGCCAGCCCGCGATACAGGGCGGCCATGATGTTTTGATCTTTGCCCAGCCGAACCACCAACGTGCCAATTATTGAGGCAATAATTGAAACGCCCCCGATCGCCAGTGGATAGAGAATGGCGTTTTCGAAACCAGCGAATAACAGCGAGCTCAGCAACATGGCCGACACTGCCGTCACCGCGTATGTTTCAAACAGGTCGGCGGCCATGCCGGCGCAATCACCCACGTTGTCGCCCACATTGTCAGCAATCACGGCCGGGTTGCGCGGATCGTCTTCCGGAATGCCGGCCTCAACCTTGCCCACCAGGTCGGCGCCCACATCGGCCGCTTTGGTATAGATACCGCCGCCCAGCCGGGCAAAGACGGAAATCAAACTACCGCCAAAACCGAGACCGATCAGAGCGCGTACATCATGCGTGAGGGCGTAAAAACCAGCCACACCCAATAGCGCTAAACCGACCACGAGCAAGCCGGTTACGGCACCGCCGCGAAAGGCTACGTTGAGCGCCTGAGACATGCCCGACTTCGCCTGTTCAGCTGTGCGCACATTGGCGCGGACCGAAACATTCATACCGATGTAACCCGCCGCACCGGAGAATACCGCGCCGACCACAAAACCGAGCGCGGTTTTAATATCCAGAAAAATCCACAACAGTACGAATACTACCGCGGCAATTACGCCGACAGTTTGGTACTGGCGATTAAGATACGCCTTGGCGCCGTTCTGAATAGCGCGGGCAATTTTCTTCATTTTGTCATCGCCACTAGGCAGACGCAGTACCATTCGGATCAAGACGATGCCGTAAATGATCGCCACAGCGCTGGCTAGAAGTGCGAACAAGAGGGGGCTTTCCATGGTAGATTATTTTATGAAATTATGAATTTAGAATTATGAACGTAGAATTATGGTAGAGGCTTATTCTTTTGATTTTTTCTTGGTCGGCTTCTTTTTGGTGTCTGACGCTTCAGCAACCGGCTTGTCCACCGACGGAGTTTCGTCGGTTGTAACTGCTTCGGCTGCTGGCGCAACTTCTTCTGTAACCGGCGCGGCTTCTTCCTCAGTCGGTGCGACTTCGGAGGGTTTATCATCCGGCGTGGCCTCAGCCACAATTTGATCTGCGCTGGGAACTATTACTGCTTCATCGACACCTTCTTTGACAATGTCGATTTTCCAACCGGTTAATCGAGCCGCCAATCGAACGTTTTGCCCGCCGCGGCCAATGGCCAGCGACAACTGATCTTCCTTCACCTCCGCCAGAGCGGTTTTCTCTTCCTCGAAAGTTTTAACGCTCAGAATCTTGGCCGGCGCTAGACCATTGATGATAAATTTCACCGGGTCGTCCGAGTATTCGATGATATCAATCTTTTCACCGCCCAATTCAGAGATAACGGTTTGCACCCGCGTGCCGCGCTGGCCCACGCACGATCCCACCGGATCAATGTTGGCCTCGAGCGAGCGAACCGCGATCTTAGTACGAGATCCGGCTTCGCGGGCGACCGACACGATCTCGACGGCACCGGACGCGATCTCGGGCACTTCGAAGCTGAACAATTTGCGCACCACTTCCGGATGAGCTCGTGACACGGTAATCTCGGGGCCTTTGGAGGTTTGATTAACACCCATCAAGTAAAACTTCAAGCGTAAGCCTGGTTGGTAGTGTTCGGTCTCCACCCGTTCCTGCGGCGGCATGATGGCGGCCGCGTCACCCAAGTCGACAAATACTAAACGGCCTTCTACGCGTTGAACAGTGCCGTTGATAATCTCACCCTCGCGCCCTTTGTAGGCCTTGTATATCGTATCCCGTTCGGCCTCGCGCAACCGCTGTATAATAACCTGCTTGGCCGTTTGAGCGGCCATGCGGCCGTACGCAGTCGGCGGGAAAAGTTCGGTTCTGATTTCATCCCCGACTTTGGCATCAGCTTTAACCGCTATCGCCTCAAATAATGGAATCATCGTTTTGGGATCGAAGACTAGTTTTTCCTCTTCGCCTTCAATCGGCTCCGGCGTTTCGGCTGTTGCAACCTCGACCGCTTCAGGTTTTACTTCGACTTCGGGTGCGGGTTGATCGCCGGCTTTGACAGCAATCGCAGCCTCGACTGCGGCTAGCTTGGCCAGTCGTGCTTCCTCGCGCACCCGCTCCTGCTCGGCAATCTCTTCGGCTGATATGTCCACCACAGTTTTAACGTCATAAATACGGCTTTGACCTGATTCGACATTAAACTCAACTTTAACGTTTTGATTCTTTTCGCCAAAGTCCTTGCGATAGGCCACCGCCAGGGCGGCTTCAATAGTTTCAATCACAGACTCGACTGGTATGTTCTTTTCGTCGCAGATCTGCTTAATAGCTTGGCTGATAGGTGAGGTCATAGATATTATCTATTTAAGAATATTGTAACCGGTCATTGCGAGCCTCACGAGTCATCGAGAAGGCGAAGCAATCCCCTTGAAATACGTACTGATTTTTTGCTGTGTAAAAATGGGATTGCCACGCTCGTGGACTCGCTCGCAATGACAGGCCACTACATGTTCACGTGCATATTACCTTAGCAAAAAAACCAGTTTCATAAAGAACTAGTCTGCTGTTATGATACACGAAACTGTATTTATTGGCAAGTCTGATTGAAATCACGATACTTCCTTCGTTTTGGTATTAATAATTTCGTATTTCGATCTTGTCTGGGATTTCGGATTTAGTATTTCGAATTTTGTCCACTGGTACGTTAAATAATAAAGCGTTAATTCCATATACCAAAAAGCCCCGCCGTAAAGCGGAGCCTTTTGTGGCTATTTCATCTTGGGCGGAGGTGGCGGAAAGAAGTCCTTAGCGGGACGGCTGTTGTTCTGGTTCGGCGGTGTCTGCGGTTTCGTTTCGTTCAGAGTCATCTGGCCGTTGCTGCTAAACGGTTTCGCGTTGGAATCTTCCGAAGCCTTCTTTCGTGACCGGCGTACCATGTTATCAATCAGCACAATGATGATAACGGCCAATACGGTCAATCCGACAATCAGCGGCCAACGATTATCATCCTTATCAGAGTCGGTAGTCGTTGCCGCACTGTTGGTATCCTCATTTGCATTGGCGTCTGGGTTCTCATTTGAATTGGTATTGCCGTTCGTGTTGGCATTACCGTTACTATTCGTATTGCTCTGTTGGTTTTGAGTTTCTTCGCCTTTAACTTCACCTGAACTGTTGGTAGTGGTAGAACTCGCTGTCACTGGCGTCGCGATTTTGAATTCAATCACGGCTGATGCTCGACTAGCCTTGCCCTGGGCATCGACGGCAATCGCATAAGCGGTGTGCCGACCGGGTGTGATCGGGTAGAACGTGCGGTACGCGAAGCTGCCGGTACCCGACGGATCGTTCTTGACCATCAGCTGCCCATTGAGACGGCTGTCAACGTAAATCTTGATCAGCGAATCATTGTGCGCCACGCCGACAATCCATGGACGCTGGGCCGTGGTAGCCTCATCAACCACGGGAGCAAACAGTGTCGGCGCCGGATAAGGATGCTCGACATAGAACTCCAGCGTGGCCGAAGGCAGACTAGACCGGCCGGTAGTGTCCATCGACTGAACGTACACCTTGTGCCAACCCGGCTTCAGATTTAGAAACGGTTCGTAAGCAAAGTTGGCCGTACCCGATGGATGATCCACGGCTTTGAACTGTCCGTTGAACGTTCCATCAATGTACACCTTGACCCAGGTGTTGTTCTTGGTTAGACCGACAATTACGGGTTTTGTTTTGACTGTGTGACTGGAATTGGCCGGGGCGACCAGAGTAGGCGCCGGCGGTGCCGGGTCTACGGTGGCATTGGCGGCCGACCAAGTAGGCCACACCACGGCCAAACTGCACATTACAAAAAGAACGAAGGCGAATTTCGCTCCGTTGTGCGGTCTGGTCCTCTCTAATCCCTCCACGAGATTGATTCGAACCATGAGATTGGCGTGCCTGTTTAGTTAATAAGCAGATATGTATCTTACAACAGCGATTTAACTATCGTCAAGCAATTTTTCATCCACCTCCCACAACACGTTTTGGTAGTGCCGGTAACCGTAAAAATGCTTGCCGATGGTCTCGATTACAATCACGTCAATTCTCCAGTCAACCGTGGCGTCGACTGCCTGTTCCTGCCGATACCGCATGCCGCACTTCGCTAATTTTAGCAGCTTATGTTGATCAACCGACTCCTCGCCCCCGCCAAAGCAAAAACTCCGTCGGGTTTTCACTTCGACGAATATCACTATATTATTCCACCGACAAATAATATCCACCTCACCCTCAAAAGTGCGGTAGTTTCGGGCTATTATTTGGTATCCCGTAGCTTCAAGCACCCGGCTGGCGACTATTTCGCCCCATACTCCAATAACCTTTGTGGCTTGCATCAAAACAAGGCTCCTGTCTCCAGGCGGCCGTCTTTATCCTTGAATAATGGCATATCTAGGCCGGATTTACCAGTAATAAGCCGTAGTGGAATGGACCGGCTTCAAACTCCTCTAATAACTTGAAATTAAGCTCATTGGCCAGGTTTTTTACCCGTTCCGCCGGCACCCGGTCCTTATCCAGGGGACCAAATGGAGCTCCATGTGGCTTCCAGTCCACGACCAGCAACATCGCCTCCGGCTTGAGCATTCGTTTTACTTCCTTGAGTATTTCGAGATGTTTCTTGGTTTGAAAGAGAACATTGATCAGCAAACCGCGCTCCACCGATCCGCTGGGCACTTGGGTAGCGCCGTAAATCTCGATATTTGACCAGACTGTTTTGATATTATTGAGACCCTGCATGCGACCCCGACTGATAACACTGTCCAAGGAAGACTTCATGACATCGATCGCGTATACGACACCTTTGTCACTGACGGCTTTAGCGGCCTGAAGCGCGAACACACCGCTGCTGCCACACCCAAAATCGGCCACGGTCATGCGAGCTTGGATATTCGCTTTGACGACCAGTTTGGTCGGGTTGAGTAATTCGTTGCCGCTGGGTATGCGATCCATATGTTTGTGTTATGTTGTTATTATACAACGATTCCGCCGGTGGGACAAATCCTAATATCTAAGCTCTAAACAATATCGAATATTCAAATGCTTTAAAAATTGTGATTTGTGTGTTCCGAATTTGTTTGGGATTTCGATATTAGTGCTTCAAATTTTTTCCGAGGCTCTTCATCGGCTCGAAACTCATCCGGTGGAATGCCGACGCGCCAAACTTTTCAATGGCTTGGCGGTGCGACGCAGTGCCATATCCTTTGTGCTGATTAAAACCATACTTAGGATATTTGGCGTGTGCTGCGATTAACATTCGATCCCTGGTGACTTTGGCAATGATCGACGCCGCTGCGATCGTACAGACTTTTTGATCACCTTTAATGATTGCTTCAATCGTGTGTCCACAGTCAATCTTAAACGCGTCGATCAACACCACGTCAGGTGTTGGTTTTAATCCCGCCACCGCCCGCTCCATCGCCAGTTTATTGGCCGGACCAATGCCAATAGTATCAATTTCTTCATGGGTGACAATTCCGGCATTCCACGCTATGGCGTTGGTGATAATTTTAGCATATATTTTTTCACGCTGGGCCGGTGATAGAAGTTTTGAATCACGTAAACCAATCAGGTCGTGCTTATCAAAAATAACCGCGCCGGCCACAATCGGACCGGCCCACGCGCCGCGACCGGCTTCGTCTACGCCGGCAATTAGCTTATAACCTTGTACAAGGTATTTTTCTTCGATCTGCCAAGTCGGATGAATTATCATTTGGCAGTTTTGCTGCTGGCCGACCAGGCCAGCCAAAAGATCGAACGCATCGTTCGGGCGATTTCGGGACTCTCAATCAAAACGCCGATCAATTCATTTTCTTTGAAGGACACCAAGGCAACTTTGTGGTTGTAAATATTCACCTCGATAGTGAAAGGAAACTTTTGCGCTGACACCAAGCGTGTTTCGCGAGCACTTTTAGCATCGGATTTATGATACTGCAAAGCTACCCCGGTATCAGGAGCAATTACCTTGGCCAAGACTTTCTTTTTCACCCGGCGAGCGACATAATCTGCATTCAGCCAATCGGCTAGCTCCCGGGTAACCGCTTCCGACACGCCGGTGAAGGCTAATATTTCTTTATTGTCGCGCAACGTATCCTCGTAAATTGCCTTGAGCCCGTCAACCCCCTCGTACATTTGTACTTTTGGCTTTCGATCGGAGAGATTGTACAGTGTTTCCAGTTCCGGAATAATTTTGGTAATGGAAAACTCTTGACGTTCCAGATGGCGTTGCTGATCTTTCAATATATGTAATAGAGTCTGCGGTGGCGCGGCATAAAAATGCCGGCTATTTTTCTCGACATGCTCGGTTACCAAGCCGCGCTGTTTCAATGACTCTAACAAGACATAAGTCGTCGGCCTCTTTTCATTGGATTTTCGGGCGATCTTTTGCACGGTGGCGTCACCCATTTCCAAAGTCGCCATATACACGGCGGTTTCTTTGTCACTCAAGCCAAATTGTTGCAATGCTTCTTTGATCATGGTTTTTTGGGTAATGATTTTTCAGCCACGAATGTTAGCTTGGGAAATCCTTGCGCGGTCTGCCATTTTTTTACTTCAACATTTTTAAATCCGGCACGCTCGAGATGTGTCTGCATTTCTTCAATGCTCGGTACATAACCAATATAGATATGTTCACCGCCAGGATTATTCAAGTATACGCCATCGCGCTCGTCAGACAATTGCTCACGGTCGGGAATATCCAGCACCAGCACACCGTCTTCACGCAGAGTGCGGTACGCCTCTCCCAATACTAACGCTTTGCTTTTGTTACCCAGTAGGTCGCAGAACACGTGCCAATTGTACATTATGGCGTCTTGGCTCTTGGCTTTTATTGGCAGACTCCGCAGATCAGCCGAAAGAAACTTCGCTCGTCCGGAAAAGCCATCAGCCTCGGCTTTGTGCTGCGCGTCTTTGACTAAATCTTCGGTCGCATCAAGGCCGGTAACTTGCAGGCCGCGTTCTGCTAATGGTAATGCGATTCGACCGTTGCCACATCCGGCATCCAGGACATCATGGACTTGATGTTTTTGAAATATTTCATCGAGAATCTCCAGCTCGTGTTCGGTATCGGCGGTGATCTTTGAACGATCTTCCAATTTATTCCGATACTCGGTATAGAAATTCCTTTTACCCTGTGAAGTTCGAGCACCATAAGTATCCTCAACCGCGTTGAGAAGATCTGGAATCGAACGAAATTTCCGTTCGAGTACCGGCGCGTAACCAAACACGGGTAAATATAAATCAGCACCAGCATCGAGCAGCTGCTCACGCGTCGATGACCCCTTATGGTCGTAACCAGTGCCAATAATAAACGGTTGGTTTCTTAGGTTGGGATTATTACGAATCTTAGTAATGGCACGCAACAAATCCGCTTGACCGCGCGGATTGAATCCAATCGGATCAGCGGCGCGATCCCGCGGCATGAGCATAATAATGTCAGGTAGTGTTCCAGCATCAGCTTTATTGGCTTGATCTAGCTGTGCCAATAAGTCTTCCACATCGATTACCCGACGCACATAGCCAATACCCTGATCGCCGCGATGCGGTTCAGTCAGATAAGTAATTGTTCCCCAAGTTTCCCGATCGGTCGGCATGGCCCACATCCGCAGATCTTGCAGACGTCCCTCGTGCGCCTCGACCGCGAAACGAATCGGATCTTCAAAAGTATTATCCTCCGTGCGCCATTCGGTCGCTCGTTCGCGCCGGCCATGCTCCGCGCCGATCGCGTCCAATCGCCGTTCGGATTCGGCTTCCTCTTCGGGAGTACGTTTATCGAGCGACACACGGTTACGCGCTTCTTCCAATTTAGCTTCGACTTCTAGTTGCTCGACCTCGGTACGCAAATGAGCGGTGGCTCGAGATTTATCCAGCATGTCGTCAATATAAACATCGATCGGGCGTTTCAAGCCTCGGGCCGCCATAAGATCGGCTTCTATTTCGGCCTGCTCTTTGGGTGAGCGCTGATCAGCCGTCGCTCGATATCTATCTATCAGATCATCAATTCGGCGCTCCTGCTCGGAACGCTGATCAACTGGTGGTTCTTCTAAATGTAGGCCTTCTTTCATGCAAGTATTATATCACGAATTAATAATTTTAAACTTCTACTAGGTGGCAGTACAATAATACCAACCCTCGTCAATCAAATAGTTCATTATACCCGCTTCATTCTCACCGCACGACCCTTTGGTCATACGTTGAGATAGAGCCCCGTCTTTAAATTAGACGGGGCGAAAGAAGAAAGAACGTTAAGACGTGGTCTTACGAACGACGGCGAAACGGTAGTTGTCAAACCAGTCATTCTCGTACCAGCGGAGGCGCAAGCCCCGTTTCGCGTTGCCACTGTCGAGACAGGCCACGTGGAGGCTGTGACACGGGCTACGCCATACCGAGCCCAGAGCAACGATCGGGAATAGCCGCTGGAGTTCCGGTTTGGCGACACCGAGAGCCAGAAGCTCCGGCAAGGTAGCCGCGCAGAAACCCCGAGCGTCTATTTCCCTAAGCACATCTTCGGTGCGCATGTCTCGTCCAAAGTGAACGATAATGATCTCGATCTCGGCCTGGCCCCCACCCCTCACAAGGAAATGATCGGCAGTGATGTCACCGTTCTTCCAGTCGTACCGACCCGTGGCGATCATCTCCTCGAGAGTCAGATCATAGTTGACGGTGACCGTAAAGACACACTCCTGTTTCATTGCTGACCCCCCTAATTTTAGAAAGGACTGTTTCAGATTCCCAGTACACGACGCTATTTGTCGTATCCTGGGAAAGAGTCCCGAGCCAACGCGTGTGCGAATGGCTCGGGGGTAAAATTGTTGATTGAGAAAGAACGTTACTGCTTCTTCGTGAGCGAAATCGTCTGCTTGCCCGACTTCGTGTTGATGACGACCTGATCGGCCGTCACCTCGAGGATCGCGAGAAACGCACCGCCATCCCGACCGTACCCGTGATCCTCGGCCTTACAGACAGCCTTCGTATCACCCACAGTCAGAACGTACATCTCGAACCGGATCTGCGGGTCGCCACCAGGATGGTGATCGATCTGCTCTTCGGTGATGAAGGCGGCCACGCCGAGCTCGGCTCGCACCTCGCTCTGCTTCATATTCGGCCTCTGGTACGATCGGTATCCCGACGTCGAACCAGGGGTGGAAGCGATCATCTGCGGCTTGAACCCCCACATGCGCTCGAGCTCGGCCATGATACGCTGCTGCTCGCTCTGTACGACAGCGAGGAACGCCGCCTGCTTTTTCGTTGAAAGCGTCGACACCGGCAATGCCTCCTTCTTCTCGAAGATGAACGTCGTGGTGCGGCTTCCCGTGCGGTTCTTAAGCTCGACGGTGATCTCGATCTTGCCACCTGTCTCGATGACCGTGATGGCGCCAAGTGAGTTGATTGAGAGATACGGACGATCGTTGTCAGCCGAGTACCGATCGCGCCACTGCCACTCCTGGTGGTCAGACTGCGCGCCGTAGTAGACGCGCACTCCGCTCCAGTAGCCGATGCCACCGGACGAACCCCATTCGCTGCGGGACGTGACGACAGCCGCCACGTTCGGACTTGAGATGGTCAGAGTCGAATCGACGGCGTGCTTCAGGATCTGGGCGTAGAGTTCATCGCTGATCTCGACGCCGGCGAATCGCTCCGCTAGCTTCGCCTTCTGGGCTTCCAACTGCTTCCGATTTGCCTCCGCCTCGACTTCCGCCTGGCAACGCGCCGCTTCGGCTTTCTCCTCGGCAACCTTCGCCTTCACCGCCGCTTCACCCTGCTCTGCGAAGAGCACGAGCAGATCGAAGCGGAACGAGTACTCCCGGTCACCGTGGAATGTGACGAACGACAGTGCGTTGAAAACTCGGCAGTTGCCGAAGATCTTGGTAATGAACCTCTGACCGTTCACGCAGCCGCCACAATCCGACGGTGTTTTGTAGCTGAATGTCCAGCTACTCTCCGGCAGATCGACGCGAGCACGGTTTTCACCTTCACCTTCCCACGTCGTCGTGTTGTCGTGGCAGAAGAACCTGCGCCTGTCGTGCCAGTACCGGATGACATCAGCGAGGAAAGCGCATCGCTCCTGCACCGATTCGAGCGCCAACGTCAATCCGTCGTTGATGGCCCAATACGCTTCGTTCCCCTCGGTCTTCTCGACGAAGAACGCGGCCACCAGCTCAGCAAACTTCGACATGACCATCCCCCTTTTCAAAGAACCGATTTCGATTCCCAGTGCGCGACGTGCATCGTCGTACCCTGGGAAAGGGCCCCGACCGTTGTATAGTACGGGGCAAATGCGTAAAGAACTCTACTCACTGACTATCGTCGTTTACCTAACAAACATGAGAGAATGAAAATCAACCAGAGAACAGGCATTGCCAACAACATCAATATGCAGAGGTATCCCAATACGTAAAAGAAGACGACCATCACGCGGAACCATCCAAACCTCACAACCAGGAACACGATGCTCGCCACGATCGTAATCGAAGCAAGCGTTTCCATAGTCCTTCGAATCTTTTGCATTGATCGTCTCTCCTTCTGTGTATGTCGTGTCAGGAAACAAATACCGGCGACCGGCTGACATCTGACTCTATGAAGAGAATATTGAATGACAGCTAGCCGCCCGCGAAAAACTAATCTATATATGTACCGGGTGCTTCTGCGCCACTGGCTCAGGGTGGCTGGTAATGCGTCATAGCTATATGACATAGCCGGATGTATTACCCTCTCTCTTCGTACTTTCTAGATACTGATTTGAATGAACTTTTGTTGGGTTTTTTATGTTTAATGGAGTAGTATAGCGCACCTTTCTAATGTTGTCAAGAGGTGTTGACAGTTAGTCTACATCAATTAACTACTATTATGCTAATATAAGCCTAATTAATATATGCTAAATAACGTTACTGTCTTATGACATAACGTATTTAGGTGGTCTGATTACCGATTAGATGTTTCTAACTCAATCTACTCAGCTAAGCATACTTACCTTCTACTCAGCTACACTTTCAGACGCGCAATCCTGTTTTTTACCTCTAAAAAACAAAAGCGCCGCGCACGGGCTTGTGGCGGTTGAAAGAAGGACGGCATGGGTCGTCCTCACGCATCACCTTACTCGCGTTTCAGGCGCATGTCAAACGAAAATCAAAAGAAGCTCCCGCGTGGAAGCCCCCTTCTTTCTAGATTCTGAATTCTAAATTCTTAGTTTCCTCAATATCCTCGTAATTTAATTGCCTCGGCCACCCGTCCTACCGCCAGAACGTACGCCGCCATGCGCAGATTGATGGAATGTTTGGTCGCGGTCGCTACCACGTCACCCGTAGCCGCTGTCATCCGACTACGCAAACGATCGGCCACCTCTTTGGCTGACCAATAAAGTCCCTGCTGGTTCTGCACCCATTCATAGTAGGACACGGTGACGCCACCGGCATTGGCTAACGTATCCGGGATCACCACGATGCCGCGTTTGTCGAGTTTGGCATCGCCTTCCGGTGTCACCGCGCCATTGGCCAGCTCGAGTACGACTTTGGCTTTGATACGACCAGCGTTCGCTTCGTTGATTTGATTGTCGAGCGCCGCTGGTACTAGCACATCGCAAGTTTGCTCCAATATTTTCTCGCTGGTGATTATCTTAAGTTTCTCAAATCCCTCCACGCTACCGGTTGCTTCCTTGTGCGCTGCTAGTTTCTTCAGATCCAATCCTTTGGGATGGTAAACACCGCCGCGCGAATCTGCCGCGCCGATGATTGTGTAACCGGCTTGTTCCAAAATATCCGCCGCGATACTACCGGCATTGCCAAAGCCCTGCACGATAGCTGTGGGCTTCTTGGGCATTTTGATCTTCCGCAATCGTAATACTTCCGCCAGTACAAACGCGCCGCCCTGAGCCGTGGCCGCGTTGCGTCCCAAGCTCCCGCCGACCGCCAATGGCTTGCCAGTCACGACACCGGGTACGTTATAGCCCTTAAGCTGGCTGAACTCATCCATGATCCAAGCCATGATTTGTGGAGTGGTGTAAACATCCGGAGCGGGAATATCCTTCTCGGGTCCGATGAAGTCTCGAATCGCGCGTACATACCCCCGCGTCAATCGTTCCAGTTCAGCTGCGCTCAACTTGCGCGGATCAACCACGATACCGCCCTTGGCGCCGCCGTAGGGCAGGTCGAGCAGGGAGCACTTCCAACTCATCAACATGGCTAGCGCTTTGACTTCATTCAGGTCCGCCTTGGGATGATAGCGAATGCCGCCCTTGGCCGGGCCGCGCGCGGTGCTGTGTTGGACTCGGTAACCTTCGAACACTTTCACGCTACCGTCGTCCATTCGCACCGAAATCGCCACCTGAAGAATCCGCGCCGGAGCTCGAAGAATATTTAATACGCCAGCATCGAGTTTGATGATTTCGGCCGCTTTATCCAGCTGACGCAACGCGTTTTGGAAAGGATTAGACATATGGATGAAATTCAAAATTAATAATTTAAAAATGTAAAATTATGGGCTCCCTCTCTACTGATTTCCGAATTGCCTAATTAACTTAATCAACTAATTAACCAATCAACCTTGTTACTGTTACTTCTTCCTTGTTACTTATCCGTTTCACGTGTGTCTGATTATTTCATTACTTGTTTTAGTTCTTCGACAATGCGCGCTTTCTGTTGCAAGCCAATCATTTGCTTTACAATTTGGCCATTTTTAAATATCGCCATTGTCGGGATGCTCATGATGTTGTATTTCGCCGCTGTTTCGGGGTTTTGATCTACTTCCAGCTTACCAACCTTAACCTGGCCGGCAAATTCTTTAGCGACTTCCTCAATAATTGGACCCTGTAACTGGCATGGTCCGCACCAAGTGGCCCAGAAATCTACTAGGACCGGCAGTTCTTTTTCGTTCAATACTTCTTGATTGAAATTTTGATCGGTTAAGATAATCTCACTCATAGATTTATGTCATGTTTAATTACTGAATCGGATTTACATTTTAACACATATCAGCACCGGCTGAAAGTTAGCTGATAAATATAAAAGGGCCTCTCCCGAAGGAAAGGCCTTATTGAGTCAGCTGATCAGCACCGGATCACTCTGGGTCAGGTCGAAGTCGGAATTACCCCATTCTAGTTGAGAAGCGCCTTGATCCTCCCAGCCATCACACGGATCTGGGTGATCGGAAGACCGAGTGAGAACCGCAGGTACGGCCGCGGATCGTCGAAGTCCTTCCCCGACAAGACCGACACCCCGATCTCCTCGAGCATGCGATCCTTCAGGGCATCGGCATCGTCGGTGAGATCGCCGACATACGCGTAGACGTAGATAGCGGCCTGTGGACTGCAGCACCGGAAATCGCGGATGCCATTCAGGAGCCGGACCATTTCATCGCGGCGGCGCTGTAGCTTTGCCACCATGAGTTCCACGTCCTTCCGAGGAAGATCGAGCGCCTCCAGACCACCTGCCTGCACGAACGGAGCGGTGCATGAGTGCCCCACGTTCAGGGCGCGAGCGGCGTAGACCGCCAGCTCCTTCGGCATCCACGCCCATCCCAGACGGCTGCCCGTCATCAGGAACGGCTTGGACGGTCCATCCACCACGATGATACGGCTCCACAGCTGGGAATACATGGAAAGGGAGTGAAAGACCTCCCCGTCGAAGAGGATCTTCGAGTAGACCTCGTCGAGCAGGATGATGACGTGCGGGTACTTCAGCAGAAGGTCCAGCAGTCGCCTCGTCTCCCCCTCCGACAGCACCGTTCCCGTGGGATTGTGCGGTAGATTGAGGATGAGCATTCGGGCAGTGGGAAGATGTGACTCGAGTTCGTCGAAGTCGATCGAGAAACCTGTGCCCGTGTCCACCATGTCCAGTGCGACAGGGACACCGCCGGCCATCAGCACGGCATCGCGGTACTGCGGGTAGCAGGGCCGGAACATGGCCGCCCTGTCGCCCTCATCGAGAACCGTCACGATAGCCTGAAAATTGGTGTCCTTGGCTCCAGCGCCGATGAGGATATGCTCTGGATCGTTCGGCAGGCCGCGCGTCTCATGAAACTCACGGGCGACCCGCGTACGCAGTTCAGACAGACCCGCGCTGGAGCAATACCGTTGATACCTTCGCTGGCGAACAGAAGTCGCGATCCTGCCCGATACCCGCCGGCTCATGGGAAAATCGAGCTGGCCGATATGATCTCGGACAACGATGATGTCGCCGCGCGCCGCGCGCCTATCGGCCGCATCGCCCGCAACGAACGCACCTTCCTCCTTGAGCTGTTTGGCCCGGTGCGAAACCAAACCCCTGGTCTGCAAATCAGCGTTCGGCATCGATCCTCCTCTGTTCCCCCTAGGAACTTCTCGAACATGTGAAAACAGCGACCATTGCAACAGTGTATATTCGGTAACCCTGTGCCGGCATCTTACTCTAACGATTACGCTAAAGTCAAGACCCCTTGGCCACCCATTGAAACATTTACGATTATCCTCTATAATCCGAAATGCATTTAATACTTGGGCCCGCAACCAAGAAGCAGCCAATGGTCAACGCATAACTTATTTCATAAAGCGCTTCCATGGGTCGAGGTGGCCGCAGAGCGACTGAACTGCTTCAGTCGCGTGCCACCGAGACGGGCGGGGCGATGTCTCTGACCGACCCGCCCAGGTTCAGCTGGTTATACCAACAATGTATTTCAGTAAGATTCAGTAGCAACACTCATGGGCCCTTAGCCCCGAAGTCCCGCATGGCGGGATTCGGGATCCCGATTGGCCCATGGCCACATCGGGACTCATCTGCGAGATATTAATCAGTTCGTGGTCAATCAATTCATCGTGGGCACTTAGTTCATCTGGTAGAGCAGTCAATCTGCGTCTGTGCGGGGACGTGGCGCAATTGGTAGCGCGCCTCCATGGCATGGAGGAGGTTGTGGGTTCGATTCCCATCGTCTCCACCAGACGCAGATTGACTGACGCCCCGCACCTGAAACGGTGCGGGGAGGTGACCGGTTCGATCCCGGTAGGGTCCACCAATGACCTTTTGGGTAGCGCGTGTTCAACAAATTATAAAACGCTCCATGTCGCCAGGTGAACGCCTAAATTACCACTTTGATACCGAGAACAACGGAGAGCTACAGCGCGATCCGGATAAAATTCGTGCGCTGATTAATAGAGTCAGGGGTACTTTAGTAAGAGGTAGCGTGTTGATGTTTGACGCCGCATATCCTTCACCGGAAAATAAAGAAATCATTGACCGCATAATCACCGACCTTTATAAAAGATATCGGGGGTTAATTGTGATTGAGGGCGCAAAAACGCCCGAAAGCGTCGAGGTGGAAGAATGGATGGAGTGGCAATATGTTATTGCCCCCAAATTTAATTCCTACTTCGATATCTTGCTGAAAAAATATGGCGACTTGGGCAATCTACGAGGTAAACGCATTCTCGATGTAGGCTGCGGTAATCTTGCGACTGACGATGAGCTAGCAATAATCCGTCGAGGCGTCCATGCGTTAAAAGAAGGCCGGGATCCACGACGGTGGAGTGGGAGCATCGAAGAGGAACTCGCGGGAGGATTTTCTCAGCTTCCCGATCATCTCATGTGGATTAATTACGAGTCGGGTACGATCTCACGACGATTTGAGCCGTGGTTTTGCCGTCTGCTGTTGGAATTGGGTGCTAAACCGGTCGGTATCGATATTGGTAACCTTGAAGGCGAGCAATTCGAACATCATCGTGCTGATCTGGTTAAAGAAAATGCGCTGGCGTTTCTGCCAGATCATTCGTTTGATGGGGTATTTTCGGACTATCTTTTCAATTCGCCGATGCTAAGAGAGTCGCACTGGCGCAGAGGTGCCTCTGATCCATTGCGGAGAGATTGCCACCCGCATATCACTGCGCTTAATAATGTGAAGCGTGAATTACCTAGACTCCTGAAGGAGGACGGAATAATCATTAAGTTTGACGAAACAGCTGATAATGCTGGTTTCTAAAGCATTTATAGGTGATGTGAATTTTCGGACAACCACAAAGACGCCGGCACCACAAACCCACCACCTTGCATCCAAATGTGTGTAGCCGTCAGATCGATAAACCGGATCGATGCCAGCGCCACAACAGATGCGTGGCAATAATAACAAGGATTTTTTATTTTTGGCCGCTTCCAATCTTTTTCATCACGTCGCGGTTCAGTGCCTCGCGCCAATTTCCCGTGTAGGTTTTGGTGTTCTTAAGCAGCTCGTCGCAGAACGCCGCCACGTCTTCCCCGGTTATTTCAAGCGCGTTCTTGCCATCAGCCGATCCGGTTTCAAACAGTCCCAGCAAACCCTCTAGGATAGAGACGGTATCCATGCCCGTGCCGGCAGGATACTTCCACAGGTACTTTTTTATTTCGCCATAGACGACTTGATAGTCTCTAGGCATGACTTTGGCGCGCGCCTCCATCTCTTTCCATGCCTTTTTATCCCCGATAATTTTCTTTAGAAAGTTACCCATTTGATTCCTTCCTTAAGTCATTAATTTTTGAAGACACATGATCCCATTTGGCCCAGAACGTAGCGAGTTCCTTGCGCCCGGCGCCGTTGAGCGTGTAGAATTTTCGCGGCGGGCCAATGATGGAAGGCTTTTTCTCGATGTTGACGAGATTATATTTTTCGATGCGCAATAGAATAGCGTAGACCGTACCCTCAACGACATCCGTGAAACCGAGCCGGCGCAGTGACGAAGCGATTTCATAACCATAGGTTTTACCGCGACTGATGATCTCGAGGACGCAGCCCTCGAGCACACCTTTTAGCATTTCGGTGAGGTTTTCCAAGATATTGTTCCTTTCTATATTGTTATATGGTATGTAGTTATACACACTACTACTATATAGTATCAAATAGTAGTAAGCTGGTCAATACGATTATTATTCCTTTTTATCCGCTGCAATTTTGGAAATACTTGTAAATAATCAATATTTCATTGACATCCCCATTCGTAACGTATAATATTCAGCACGGCATCTTTATACAACGAAGGTAATACAACCCGTAGCGTCATTCCTACCCAGTAGTCTTGGGTACAAGGAGGACAGCGCCATGCCGAGGAAAAAGAAAAACAATTGCTACACGGCCACCTGTCCGACATTAGCAAAGTGCTGTATCTCGAAATGATCGACGCCACTTTTTCAATGGACGGCGTGCTGGGCGCCTTCGCGTTTACCGTGTCGGTGCCATTGATCTTGATCGGTAATGGCCTGGGTGCCTTGGTGGTACGGTATCTGACCGTGCGCGGTGTAAAACCGTCAAGAAATTCGCTTACTTAAAAAATGGCGCCATGCATTCGGTTGGTTTGCTGGGCGTCATTATGATATTAGAAAGTTTTGGCCATCATATTGACTCGTGGATGCCACCGTTGATAACCCTGTTAATTGTCGGCCTTTTCTTTTTCCTGTCGGCGCGCGAACTGAAAGCCAAGCATGTTAAGTTGCAGTCAAGCATAGTCATACCTGATTTAACTATCCCGACTGCCTCAGCTGGCGGCTTTTTGGTTGACTCAAGATCGGAAAGCATTCTATACTCTACGCGACAGCGTGCTTGGCGTAACACCGGAGGGAAGCATAAACCGGCCGTTTCAGTTATCGAGAAGGAGGTGCGGCCATGCCCGAGCCCATTGTCATGGATCTTTCATCGTTACTACCCTACTTCCGGGGAAGATCGGTTCCGGCCACAGTGGTGGCTGCAGCGTATCAGTTCGTTATCGATCACCCGGACTGGCATCCACTGGTTCGACAAATCATGGCCGGTGAGGCCGTGCTCAACTCGGATTTGCTAGCACCGCTCCTCGAACAACTGGGACTGGATGAGATCGAAGGGCTGGCGCAGATTCTTCGGCTGGTTCAAGGATTCAGTGCGGTGGAAGTTATCACCGAACCGCCAGTACGAAAGGTTCGCAGGTCAGCCAGGGAGCATACGGACACCGGCTCTCCAGCAGACTCGAAACCTGATCGTGGACCACACCGGCCTTACCAACCGAGTCGGAATCTGTCAGCCAAGGTCGACGCCATCTGCCAGGCTAATCACCGCGGCCAAGAGACACCCAAGCAGACCATGTATCGCATGCTGCAAGATCATCCCGGTATCTTGGCCTTCAATGAAGCCGCCAAGTCTTCACTGACCAAGGCCAACCTGAAGCCACTATCGGCCTCGGAATTTGGCCAGGTCAAACGCCAGTACGGGCAGAAACCGGCTGGCACTGCCAAGCCTCCGGCATCAGGCTCGCTCAACTGGAAAGAGAAGCTGCCCATTATCGCCGAAGCCTACGGACAGGAAGACAATCTGAAGAGGTGGGTCGGTGAACTCCTCGTTGAAAGTGCTGGCAACATGAGCTCCTTCCGGGAGGATATGCAGGAGCGGGCACGTTTTGTGAACCTGGAACTGAGCGCCGATGAAGTGGAGGCCATCGCAGCAGATTGCCGGCGTCGTAATAGCGGCGCGGCGGAAAGGCACGCCGAACGTCAGACCAGGCCATCCTCCGAACCGGTCGGTATCAGAACCTAGCACATCCAGTCATCCATGACTGGATTTTCTATATAAATAGGCTACTTGACACAGTATATCATCTAGTATATACTTTAGTTAACTAAAGTATATGGATAAACGCTTACGCAAAACAATCTGGAATGCGCCCGCTAACCAAGCCCTGATACTGGCGATTTCTAAACTTAAAAACAAACGTGAAATTCAAAATTACCTACGCGACCTGTTAACCGAGTCCGAAATCAAAGAATTTAGCGCTCGCTGGCAAGCCGCCCGAATGCTCGATCGAAACGTTCCGTATACCAAGATAGTTAAAGATACCGGTTTAAGTTCTACCACCGTCGCGCGAGTACAACGCTGGCTACAGCACGGTACCAATGGATATCGCTTGATGATCGACCGTCTCAACCGAAAGAAACTATTATGATTTCAAACATTGTTTGTCTGCTCAACCATCACCACAATCACCTCTTATGGAAAGGGTCTGGTTGTGGTTAAATAGCTCGTCAGCAAACTAACCAACGTCGATCCCTTTCCAGAAGGGATTTTCTTTTTGGAAGGGTGATTCACATTTTATCAACGGAGGTGGCCAGTGTTTTCATTTGTGTGTCATTTCGCATTTTGGTTGCGTAAAGCTCTTTTCAATCGTAAGTCTCAGGTTCACCCTCCAGCCGGTCAAAGCGCTAACAAGTCTCCCGACACTACCGAACCAGATAGTGAAGGTAGTTGGTACTACTGTAATCCTAGTTAGCCGTACCATGCATCCTTGGGTTGTCATTTGACACAACCTTTTAGTTGAATTATTATGTTTTCACGTTCGTTCGGTTGGGTTATTCGGTTCTTATCCAGGCGCTTTGGCTTTGATGCGCCAGAAGCAATCGGTTCTTGCAAAAGCACCCGCTCAGCACCGAGACGTTGGTGAGGGTACAAGCGTCGCTCTGCGGGACTGATCATTTGCCCGTGTTGCATCAAACACGCGACCTCCAAATGATTTGCTCCCGTAGTTCGCCTTGATGCGAATTCCCAAAAAACCAAAAAGAACCGCAACTCGCGCTACCCGATCGGACTACCCAAGCTCACCCCCGGTGAGCTTTTCTCTTTAATTATTGCCTGTGCATAAACAAATACACACCCCTGTCGTTGGGTGTGTTTATTTTATACATAAACCTTAATAAACTGTGTATAGCTTTTATATTATCGTGATATTGGCTTAAATTAGTTTAATTTATTTCTTATCAAATGTGGATAAGAATTTGTTCCACGTGGAACATTATAAGTACTACGTATTACTATATTGTGTAGGTTATTATTTACTCGTAATATAGTTCTTTATAATAAACACTAGCCATTATTCTAGAGGTTAGCCTGAGTATAATAAAGATAATTAAAAGTGTTAATGGTGCGATCACAAATACACGGTTAATAGCCAATAATGCCAAACAAACAATAATTTCTATTATATCAGAGCCTAACCAGCCAAATAGAAATTTTTTATCACGTTTTTTCTCGCGGTATTCTTTGAACATCCGCCAAATCCACATGATATCTCCCATACGATATAATATGTATCCTATAAAAAGCTAATAATCAACAGTTTTGTTGCATAAACTATATAAAACATCATAAACAAAATATACGTATGGAGAATTACGTCGATCTCTCTTTTCAAGGGAAATCGTTTTACGGTAGGCGAGTAATCAATCCAATAATCGACCAAATTCAAATATACGAATAAAAACGCAATAAATTGCTAGGTGTAATGTAAATCGCCCCACCATTGAAAGCCAATACCAAGAACTACACCAATCATGACATCGATGAATTTGATACTAAAGTCTTTTAACATATTTGTTTTATATTAGCTATATTTTCCTTGATGGACCACGGGGGATTTGAACTCCCGACCTCTGAAACCCGACCGCCGCGCCTGTATTTTGTATTATCAAGCATAATTGTGGACCTGCGGGGAATCGACCAGTCATTCGACTGGTCGTCCGGTCTTATGACCGGACAAACCCCTATCTCACCCTAATGACGGGTTTGCCCCGCCTGCTTGCCTGTGCTTGGTGGAGATGGGGGGACTCGAACCCCCTACCTCAGCAATGCGAATGCTGCGCTCTACCAGATGAGCTACATCCCCAGCAAGCACAGGCGGGCAGGTCTACCAGATGAGCTACAGGCCCATCATGGCGCCTGACAATGCTCAATATTACCAATTAAATTTATACTCCGGCAGGCGGGTTCGAATGCGGCGCTCTTCCGGGGCAGCGCCTGCTCCTGCGCACGCTCGGAATAGTCGACGCTCCCCAGCACCATGCGCTTCGCTTAGGTACTGGGTCGCTTCTGCCCGTCCCGTATGACGGTACCCAACTAATCTAATAGCCCATAAATGTTTCACTAAACGCTTAGCGTTCCACGTGGAACAAAACCTAACAAACTAATTCTTACAAATTACTTTTCAGCTGATTATCTAATGTGTGGTGCCCTCAGAGGGAATTGAACCCCCATCTCACCCTTAGGACGGGTTTGCTCTATCCGTTGAGCTATGAAGGCGCGGGCATTGGCGGGCAGGTCCATTGAACTATAGGGGCTCAGGCAAAGGCGGGCGGGTCTATCCTTTGTGCTATGAAGGAATGGCCTTGGCAGTGGTAGAGCTAATCTATACTAATTGAGCTAGTATTAGTATTATTATAGTGTCGTAAAACTATAATATACTATTTGTGATATAATCACCTAACTTTGTCAGGATCTGTGCATTATTCTCAAAGTAGTACAACACTGCTAACAAGATTGCTATTATAACACAAACAATGAATATGGTCAATAACTCTCGTTTGTGTATCTTGTTTTCCTGGATCTGCCTTTCCTGTTGCTCGATGGGCGTGTTCGGATCCGTCATAGTGATTATGCGATATAAAAGTAATTAGTTCTCTCTGGTAGTTTAACGGGTTAACAAATTCAGATCTAACTTGCGGCACACTGTTGCGCCTGGCACTTTGACAAACCAGCTGGCAACCACCTATTATTGTATTGACGCAACTTCTTAATAGTACCATAAAAATATGTTTTCAAAAGATGCCAAGACTAGCAATGAAATGGAAACGGTAATCGGGCCATCGGTTCAGGTCGAAGGAAATTTTTCGGGACAAGGAAATGTTATCGTTGAAGGGGGAGTCACCGGGACTTTAAAAACCGCGGCTGATATAAAAATTGGCGAGGGCGCCAAAATTAAAGCCGACGTTGAAGCACAAAATATTTTGTGCTCCGGTGAAGTACGCGGCAATACCTTGACCGTCAAGGATCGCTTGGATCTGACAAAGTCGGCGCGTGTCTATGCCAATGTCAAAGCCAAAGTGATCACGATGGAAGCCGGAGCGGTGTTGACGGGAAAAGTTACTATGACCGGATCGGAAGCAACCGAGCCAATAGTCAACGCTGATACAAACGACAAATTTAAGAAGCTGGGCCGTTAACCTACCGGCATGTACGCATATCTCTACGATTCGTTTGTCAGTGACGCGCGCAATCAAACCAAAATCGCCCGAATTGAAACTCGCTTAACCGATTTGGGTATCTCTGGAAAGATCAACCGGCTGTCTTTGCTGACCAGCCTGACCGAACAAGTGGACGAGGCGATTAAAAAAGGCGTCGACACCATCGTCGCGGTAGGGAACGATACCACGCTAGCCAAGTTAATTGCCGCTACCGCCGACCGCGCGGTTACTTTTGGGTACATACCGATCGGCGCGCCGAATTACTTTGCCAGGCTTTTGGATATACCATCGGATGAGAAAGCCTGCGACGTGTTATCGGCGCGGGTAATCGAACGGCTGGATCTGGGTTGCGCCAACAATCATTTTTTTCTATCGAGCGCCGAGGTATCGGCTCCCGGTGTGACCATGAAATGCGACAATAGCTTTCAGCTCAAACTTACTAGCCCAGGCCAGACTATCCGGGTTTACAATCTGGGTCCGGCTAACGAAGCTGCCGGCTTCAATACCGACCCGCGTGACGCTCGCTTGGATATTGTTGTTGATGAACCATCGGGCGGGCGCTGGTTTGGGCGGGGAAATGCCGGCCAGAGTGTTTTTCGGATCAAACGAGCCGAATTTATCGGCGCCGAACCAAACACCAATGTAATTCTCGATGGCCAGACCATCGTCCAGTGTCCGGTGATTCTGACCGTACTGCCAAAGAAGTTCAAGATCGTAGTGGGAAAAGGCCGGAAGTTCGCGTGAGCGAGAGGGAACCCGATCTAACCTCCCCCGTACTCAATTGAATGGCGGCATTATTTATGTTAGTTCTTACTGACAACGTGTCCCCTCCTTAGCTAAGGAGGGGACACGTTGTAGTATCAGTTCAACCATTAACTTGCTTTATGGTTTCTTGGCATGGGGGAGGTTTTCGGCCACAGACATTATTCGTGCCAAAACGCCATCGATGTTGTCGAAGATATCGCCGCTAGAGAAACGTAGCACGCAAATGTTGAAGCTCTCAATAAATCTCTGGCGAATACGATCGTATTCTCTTACCTCAGGTCTTGTATGATAACTTTTATCAATCTCGATAACCAAACGCTTCTTCGGGCAATAGAAGTCCACAACATATCTACCGATGCCGTATTGCCGACGAAATCTTAATTCCGATAACTGCGTATTCTTGATATATGTCCAAAGTACGACCTCGGGTGGAGTAAGATTATTCCGCAACTTTCTTCGCAGGTCTTTTCGGATCGACTGATTATATAAAATCGGCATAGAATTATATTCCTGCCGTTGATAGTAGTATAGTGACATTATAAGAGTTGATCAATAGATTGTCATTACCGGCAGTTGACAAACGGCCGTTGTTTATGTAAAATAAACTGACTTTACAGGAATAATCTATGCCCGAAACCAGCAAGCCGAAAATCGAAATACCCAGCCGGATCATCGTGCGCGATCTGGCCGTGATGATCAAACGGCCGGTGACCGACGTGATCGCCCAACTGATGCAGAATGGCATCATGTCTTCTTTGAATGAATGGATCGATTACGAGACCGCGGCGGTCATTACCGAAGACATGGGTTTCGAACCCTCGCCCAAAGCCGAGGACGCGGCTGAGGAGGCTGAGCTGGAGCAGCTGCTCAAACCGCAATCAGCCGACCGCCTCCAACCGCGGCCGCCGGTCGTGGTTATTATGGGCCACGTTGATCACGGCAAAACTAGACTGCTCGATACGATCCGTGAAACTGACGTGATGGCCGGCGAGGCGGGCGGTATTACCCAGCACATCGGCGCTTACCAGGTGAATAAAAAAGGCCGGCAGATAACGTTTATTGATACGCCGGGCCACGAAGCATTTACCGCCATGCGCTCGCGCGGTGCCCGTGTAGCTGATATCGGCATTCTGATTGTCGCGGCCGATGACGGCGTCAAACCTCAAACCGTCGAAGCAATTAACATCATTAAGAAGAGTCATCTGCCAATGATCGTGGCAATCAACAAGATCGACCTGCCGGAAGCAAACGTGGAACGGGTCAAGCAACAGCTGTCCGAACATGAAGTCCTGGTTGAGGGCTGGGGCGGGCAAGTACCGGTCGCCGAGATTTCAGCCAAAGATAAGCGCGGCGTTTCCGAGTTGCTGGATTTAATTCTATTAGTAGCCGACCTAAACAAGCAAAACATCGTGGCTGACCCGACCCAGGATGCGGTGGGCACGGTGATTGAATCGCACATCGACAAGGGGAGCGGGCCGGTCGCCACGGTCGTCATCCAGACCGGCACATTACACGTCAATGATTTGATCACGGTCGGCGGTCTGCAGGGCGGCAAGGTCAAAGCGATCAAGAATCATCTGGCTAAAGCTCAACCCGAAGCCACGCCGTCCCAAGCCGTGGAAATATTCGGTTTGAAATTAGCCGCCAAGGTCGGAGATATCCTGACCGTGATTGACAAGAAAGAGTTGTACAAAATTAAGAAGCAGAAACAATACACACCAACGACGCCCACGGTGCATCTGAAGAAAAAGGATCTGGAAAACGAATCATCGGAGTCATCGACCGAACCCAAGAAACTGAACGTAATCCTCAAGGCCGATACGCTCGGTTCGCTGGAAGCAATCATCGAGTCACTTAAGAAAATCCACACCCCCGAAGCGTCTGTTCACGTGGTAGCCAAGAGCCTGGGCAACATCACCGAGGCCGACGTACTCCGAGCCACCACTGCCCAAGCCAGGCTTTATGGCTTCAATGTCACCGTGACACCGCAGGCCGAAGATGTGGCGCGCGGCCAGGAATATGTGATTCAGACTTTCAAAATTATTTATGACCTGGTTAATGCGGCCATCGGCGAGCTGGAACAGATGCTTCCGCCGGACATTATTCGGACCGTCACCGGAGAATTAAACGTGCTGGCCGTCTTTCAAACGAAACTGCCCAAGGTGATCGCCGGCGGCAAGGTATTCAAAGGCAAACTGCACAACGGTTCAAAGGTTGCCGTGCTGCGTCAGCAGGTGGAAATAGCCACTGGCAAGATTGAGCAACTACAACTCAACAAAGAAGGCGTGGATGAGGTCAACAGCGGCCGGGAATGCGGCATGAAACTAAACCTAACCGCAGCTGTCCAGGCTGGCGACACCATCCAGGCCTACACCGAGACTACTCGCCTGAAGAAATTAATTCTCTCCTAACGTGGCCAGCAAGCGCATTGCCCAGGTTAACGCCCTGATCCGCCAAGAGCTGGGTCGCGCCCTGACTCGCGAGATCGAGTTGCCTTTGGATACGCTGGTGACGGTCGGCCGGGTGGATACGTCGCCCGATCTGGAACATACCCGGGCTTGGCTCAAGATTTATCCGGTCGAACAGTCCGATCATGTATTTGAAATCATCCAGCGCCAAATTTACTTTATCCAGAAGGTGCTCAATCGCCGATTGGTCATGAAGTTCACACCCAAAATAGTGTTCGAAATTGACCGCTCGGAGGACGCGGCCGACCGAATTCTGCACGTATTGGATAATCTGACTAAAAAATGATCCGTCCCGAAGTCTGGCGGCAAGCCCACCAACAGTTGCAAGCCGCTAAATCTATTCTGATACTCAACCCCAAGGATCCCGACGGCGACAGCCTGGGGGCCAGCTTAGCATTGCGCCACCATTTGCTGACTCTGGGAAAAAACGTCATCGTGTATGCCGGAAAAAAAACCACCCGGTTTGATTTTTTAATTGGTCACGACGCGATTGTTACCGACTGGAATGATATAAACATTAATCAAGTTGAATTATCTGTGACCGTTGATTTTGCCGATCCTAAGCAGCTGGGGGTTTCGCCACAAGTTTGGAAAATGCTAAGCTCCAAGCCGCTTATTAACATCGACCACCATGGCACGAATGCCAATTTTGGATCCTTAAATTTGGTTGATGCTGAGGCGGCCGCTACCACTGAGTTGGTGTATACATATTTTGAAACTAATAGCATCGTATACGATAAAGAAATTGCCACTTGTCTGATGGCCGGCATTGTTTATGACACGGGAAATTTTGTACACATTAATACGACCGAGCGGGTCGTTAAAATCGCCTCGCAGCTGTTACTTCAAGGAGCTCGTCTTCGCGCTATTGTGGGACGTCATCGGGGTAAGTCCATGACCCAACTAAAACTTTTAGGGTTGGCGCTATCCCGATTGCAAAATCATCCGCGCTATGGTGTCTCTATCACGGTGATTACGCAAAATGATTTGCAGGGCCTCGAGGTAACTGATGAAGCTACCGATGGGATTGCCAATTTCCTCAATGCGCTGGATCAGACCAAGGCGGTGATAGTTCTGAAGGAAGGAACCGACGGCGAAGTTAAAGGCAGTATCCGGAGCACGGCGCCAGGCATTGACGTCTCGAAACTGGCTAAGCAGCTAGGCGGGGGCGGTCATAAGAAAGCGGCTGGTTTTATGGTTAGAGGGCGGCTGGTGCCGCAGGGAGAAACTTGGCAGATAAAATAGTTTTCGATATACTCACCAGTGCCCGATCATTAACCACCATTTCTATGCAGCTAATTCCCACCGTCATTGAAAAGTCCAACTTCGGCGAACGGGCCTACGATATCTATTCCCGCTTATTGAAAGAGCGGATCGTGTTTCTAGGATCGACAATTGACGACAATGTCGCCAATACGGTGATTGCTCAATTGCTGTTCCTCGACAGCGAGGACAAGAGCAAGGAAATAAAACTCTACATCAACTCACCGGGCGGTTCAGTCACAGCCGGCATGGCCATCTATGACACCATGCAGTACGTGAAATCGCCGGTTTCAACTATTTGTATTGGTATGGCGGCGAGTATGGCGGCGGTACTATTATCCGCCGGCGAGTCAGGCAAGCGTTTTGCGTTGCCAAATTCTGAAGTCTTGCTGCATCAAGTAATGGGCGGCGCCGAAGGTCAGGCGGTTGATGTGGGGATTCACGCCCGGCATATCTTGAAAATCAAGGATCGGCTCAATAAGATACTGGCGCTCCACACCAAGCAGCCGTTGAAAAAGATCGAGAAGGATATTGACCGCGACTTCTTCATGTCAGCCGAGGAGGCGAAGGAGTACGGCATTGTCGACAAGATCATCGCCAAATAACCATTAGCCAGAGAATATAAAGTTAGCAACCGACCCTTTGTGCTGGGTCGGTTTTTGTATTTGATACGATAAATGACATAATTGACAATTTAATAAAAATGTGGCCAATTCTTGCTACTTTTTTTCCTTTGTGATACCATTCTGTTCGTTAGACTCGGTTACCCAGACATTGGGATGGCGCTTCGGCGCCGGTTAAATTCATTCAATAAACACCCTTGAAACATTATGTCAGCATTAACAACGGTACTCTGGCTGGTCGCCGGACTGGTGGTGGGCGGCTTGGTTGGGTTTGTCATTCACAAATTAGTTGCATCAAAGAGAGTCGAATCGGCCGAATCCAAAGCCCAAGAATTAGTTAAGCAGGCCAGCAACAAGCAGAAGGAGATCCTGCTCAGCGCGAAAGACAAGGCGCTCCAAATCATTGAGGAAGCCAAGAACGAGGAGCAAAGACAGCAACAGGAAGTGCGCCGACTCCAAGAACGCTTGGAAAAACGGGAGGGACTCTTCGACCAGAAGTTGCTTGAGCTGGAAACGCGCCAGCAGCGTTTATTCGACAAGGCTCAGCGTCTGGAAGGATTGAAGAAAGAAATCGAAAGCATCAGGGCCGACCAGTTAGCTCAGTTAGAAAAAATATCGGGACTTACTCAGCTCCAGGCCAAAGAGCGGATTTTGGAAACCACCGAACATGGCATGAAGGATGAGCTGCTGCAGCGAATCCGAAAACTCAAACAGTACGGCTCGGAAGAGATGGAAAAGGAATCCAAGAAACTGCTCAGCGTCGTGATCCAGCGTTATGCCGGATCGCATTCTACCGAAACCACCACTACGACCGTCGCCCTGCCATCCGATGAAATGAAGGGGCGGATCATCGGCCGCGAGGGCCGGAACATCAAAGTAATCGAGCAGCTAACCGGCGTTGAAATAGTCATTGACGATACCCCCGAAGCCATCCTCATCTCCGGATTCAGCCCGATCCGCCGGCATCTGGCCAAACGTGCCTTGGAAAAATTAATCCAAGACGGACGCATTCACCCAGCTCGAATCGAGGAATGTGTCGAGCTGGCCAAGAAGGAGCTGGCAAAAGATATCAAGGAGGCCGGCGAAGAGGCTTCCTATGAACTAGGCGTGGCCGGCCTGGACCCGCGTATTACCCAATTGCTCGGCCGCCTGAAATACCGCACCAGTTATGGCCAGAACGTATTGAAACATTCCGTTGAGGTTGGCCACCTGTCGGGCATGCTCGCCGCCGAGTTGGGCGCCAACGTGTCGATATGTAAAAAAGGCGGCCTGCTCCATGATATCGGCAAGGCAATCGATCATGAGGTTCAGGGCACCCATCCGCAACTCGGCTATGAGATAATGAAGAAATATGGCCTGCCCGAGGAAGTAGCCTACATGTCCATTGCCCACCACGAAGATTCGCCGCACACTTTGGAAGGGATCGTAGTCAAAGTGGCCGATGCCATTTCCGGCGCCCGATTCGGGGCTCGGAAAGAGTCCTATGAAAACTATATCCAGCGCCTGACCGAACTTGAAGAACTGGCTAATTCCTTCCCCGGCGTGGAAAAAACCTACGCCATTCAAGCCGGCCGGGAGATTCGCGTGTTTGTCCGGCCCGAAGAAATCGATGATCTCAAGGCCGAAAACCTAGCCCGTGAAATCGCCGGCAAGATTGAAGAGGATCTGCATTACCCCGGTGAAATCAAGGTCAATCTGATCCGTGAAAAACGCGTCATCGAATATGCCCGCTAGAAAGCCTATCACTGTTCTAATCTTCGGTGATGTGGTCGGGCGCGCCGGCCGCAACGCCCTGAAAGAGGTGCTGCCAAAGTGGCGCAAGAAGTATTCGCCGCATTTGGTCATTGCCAATGCCGAAAACCTGGCGCATGGCAGCGGGGTAACTCCGTCCACGCTCGAAGAGGCGCGCGCCGCCGGTGTCGACTTCTTCACCTCAGGCAATCACATCTTCAAGCGCAAAGACGCCCTGCCGCTGCTGACCCAGCGGGAACCGATATTGATTCGTCCGGCCAACTATCCGCCGGAAACACCGGGCGTCGGTCATCGTCTATTGTCTGTCGGAACCTTAAACATTCTGGTGATAAACTTGATTGGCCGAGTATTCTTCAATGAAGACTTCGAGGATCCCTTTCGCGAGTTTGACCGGATCCTAAAGCAATACCGTAATCAGAAAGTGAACGCCGTGGTGGTCGACGCCCACACCGAAGCCACCTCCGAAGCCAGCGCCCTGGGGTGGTATCTCGACGGACGCGCTGCCGTGGTTTACGGCACTCACACCCACATACCGACGGCTGATGCCAAAGTATTGCCAAAGGGAGCCGCCTATATTACCGATGTCGGGATGACGGGCTTGCGCGATACGGTGCTGGGCGTGGACAAGGACGTGATAATCAGACGTTTTCTGACGCAAACCCCGGTTGGGTTTATCATTCCAGAGTCAGGCCCGGCCGTGATCAATGCGCTGGTGGTGAATATAAATCCAAATACCGGCCAGGCGATCGATGTTGCCCTGGCGCAGGAAGAGATAATCGTTTAGACAGTTACGAAGGGAGGTGACCACTATGAACAAAGCTGAACTAATGGAAACCTTGGCCGCTAAGGCTGGGGTGACAAAAAAACAAGCCGAGGACGTGATGCAAGCGTTTGAAAATCTAGTGATAGAACGTTTGCGTGCCGGATCGGAAGTTACGCTGACTGGCTTCGGAACCTTTTTAGCCCGGGTGCGCGAGTCCCGCATGGGCGTCAATCCGCAGAATCCAAGCGAACGTATCCGAATCCCAACTGTCACCGTACCGAAGTTCAAGTCTGGCAAGGCGCTCAAGGATGGCCTGAAGACTCATGCCGAACCCACCACGACAGCGACTCCCGAGAAACCCAGTGGCGACTAGCCCAGTGCTGACTAGGTAACCAAGCCCCATCAAATTGAGCGGGGTTGGCGAGGTCTCGCAATCTATCTAAATTGCGAGGATGATATTAGCGCGCTTTTATCGCCAACCGCCCGTGGGGTAAAATACCACAATCAACCCATACAAAATCACGCGCAACTACGATCCCACATTAATGACGCGCCCATAGCTCAGCTGGATAGCCCCGTACCAGTGGTGCCCTCACTTGCCCTCATAGCTCAATTGGATAGAGCGCTTGGCTTCGGACCAAGAGGTTGTAGGTTCAAGTCCTGCTGAGGGCACCAGCGGTTCAGGGTCGGACCAGAAGGTCGGGAGTTCGAATCTCTCTGGGCGCACCATTAGTGCTGGATTTAATATAAAAGTTTAACTGGGTCACATACAAAAGGCCGGATCAGCCCAGTTGGGTGGTCCGGCTTTGTTGGCTGCCCCCGGACAAATCGTTGTCCACTGCAACAAATGGCTGTATACTTTAATCAGTGGCACGGTAGAATTATACGCAGCTGCCGGGCGCCACTCGACATGGACTTTCCCGAAGGGAGGATAACGGCAAATGTACCAACCCTACATCTCGCATCCGCTGGCGCCGGCCAGTACGTTCCCCTCGGGAGGGAGGTGATCCAAAACCTAGCGCGATTCTAGAGGGGATCGCGTGAGTTACGACGAAGTCAACAATCATTCGTGGTTTACCCGCGGTGGCTCAGTCTGGCCACCGCCTTTCTTTACCACTTGATAAATTATAAACATTCATATATACTCACTCCGAGTTTTTGCGGGCGCATAGCTTCCACCTACGCTACTCATTGCATCCGAGCTTCGGTGGGCAGGCAGCTGGAACATTATCCAGGGCTTGCCCCACGAAGTTCCGATGGAATCGGAACGCAGTGCGGGCGCATAGCTCAGTTGGTAGAGCAGTTGCCTCTTAAGCAAACGGTCGGGGGTTCGAATCCCTCTGCGCCCACCAGACTACGCTCAGAGACTGAGCTTCGTCTGGTAGGATCCGATAGCAAAGTACGGTTGGGAGAGTTGGGGTAATATGTATGTGGTATATCTATGCACTTCACTGTAATGATGGTACTTTGTATGTCGGATCAACGAATAGCATAAAAAGACGCTGGTTTGAGCATCAGGATGGTCAATCACGTTCAACGCGATATAAACGACCTCTACGCCTTGTGTGGTATATGGCCGTGCAATACGAATTTCAAGCACGCCATTTAGAAAAGTACTTCAAGGTTGGTTCAGGTAAAGCAATTTTGAAAAAGCGCTTTATCATGAATGGATAGGATTTATTCTAGGCCTGTTCGAGCTGACGAAGCTCTTGCGCAATCAGCCTGCGCCCACCAGACTACGCTCAGAGACTGAGCTTCGTCTGGTAGGATTCTAGTAATAAAATTCGGCCCATAGACAAATGTCCACCGTCGCGTTTTCTGACAGCCACCTGATCGCTAAATTCGACCCGGCGAAATATTTTTATTTACAAAACATCATCGAACCAGCCGATCGTGTGATTATCAACGGTGACTTTTGGGATGGATATATGACCAGTTTTACCGACCTGCTCAATAGCGAATGGTCGAAGCTGTTGGAAATCTTAAGCGGCAAGAAAACTTACTACGTGTGCGGCAATCACGACACGGCAGCGTTGCATGACCGGCGTACCAATCAATTTGCTCAATGGTGCGGCGAGGTGCTCGAGCTGATGATAAATGGACAAAAGTATCGCTTCGAGCACGGACACCGGATTGCGCCGACCATGGACCAAATATACCCCAGCCTATTTCAGCGCAAATGGGTAGCAAAAACTGCCGCTGGTTTTGAACACGCTGGCGCTTGGATGCTGGGACAGAAGTTTTTTATTATTAACCAGCCCAAGAATACCGAAATTAAACGGTGGCAGCGGCAAAATATTGCCCCCGATCAGATACTGATATGCGGACACAGTCATTGGCCGGAGAGCAATGAGTCGGAACGATTCTATAACACTGGCTATATCCGACATCGTTTTGCTCACCACCTGGTTATCGATAATGGGCAACATAACCTGATTAGTGGGCGCTATTAAATACTCCTGTAAAATATAAAACTTCGCCGGTTATCAGCGAAGCTTGCCCTCCATCAGGTGGTCGGATCATCCATCAGGTTGAATATCCGATAGTCGGCCATCCTGTTCTCACCATTCAGCCAAATGCGAATCACGGTCGTCTGACTCGAATGATCCAGACCCAGGACCCCCTTGGTGGTACCGCGACTGGTCACCACCACGCTGCCGTCGGGTAGGCCGTTGAGCAGAGCCCATACGCCCACACTCCGATCCTCCGGACTGGCGTACTCATGGCGTGAGATGATCGTGCCGTGTCCAAGCACGACTTTTTCCGTGCCAGCGCCGCGCCGAAACTTTTCCGGCGTACCGATAGTCGGCGTCCAGTACGTGGGGGTCAGGCCAAGCGCCTTGGCCAGATCTTCATGACGCTGCCCCGTGCCACAGATGACCGCGGGTGGCTTCGGGGGCAACAAGTCGGCTGTTGCGACAGCCTCCTCCCTGGCCGGCACGGTTAAGCCGGGATTTGGCCCCTCTGCCACACCGCCGCCTACGACCAGATAAACACTCCTCGATTCAGCCATCAGAGCGCCTCCTTTGTCCGTACTCACACCCCAGACAGTATTAGGTCTGGGACAATCTTGCCCAAATATTATAGTTTTGTCAACACCTCAAAATCCTGCATGTAAAACCAGCCCAGCCCCTGATGGGGCTGGATGGATATTATAATGTTTTGGTCTTATTATCGTTACTTCAGGGTTTCAGGATCAGTCATATATGTCAGCGCCGTTTCTCTGGAGATATAGCCCTTGTCGTATAGGTGTCGGATATCTTGATCCATTGTTTGCATGCCATAGTCTGAGCTGGTTTGAATTACGGCTTTGATCTGGGCAATCTTATTTTCCCGGATCAGGTTGGCCACTGCCGGTGTATTGATCAGTATTTCACGCGCCGCTACCCGGCCAGCCGACACCGGACCATGAGCGGCCGATGACTTGGCTTTTTGTTCCTGCGTGGTGGGTAAGAGCTGTTGGGATATGATGCCTCTCAAGAATAATGATAACTGCAGACGCACTTGGGCTTGCTGGTTGGGTGGAAACACGTCGATAATACGGTCGACGGTCTGGGCAGCATTGTAGGTATGCAATGTGGCCAGCACCAAGTGGCCGGTTTCAGCCAGGGTAATAGTTGCGGCAATCGTTTCTAGGTCGCGCATTTCGCCCACCAGTATCACGTTCGGATCCTGCCGCACGACGTGCTTCAGCGCCTGTTGGAAAGAAAGCGTGTCGGTACCTAGCTGGCGCTGTCTGATGATGCTTTCTTTGGGTGCGTAGACGAACTCGATTGGGTCTTCCAGCGTAATAATATTGCAGCGCCGCTCACTATTGATCAGGTTGATCATCGCGGCTAGCGTGGTTGACTTGCCACACCCGGTCGGTCCGGTCATTAGGATTAAACCCTGCTTCAGTCGCACCAGCTCATAGACCACCTCCGGCAGCATGATTTCTTCCATAGTTGGAGCGGTGTTTGAGATCACCCGAGCCACCACGCTCAGCTGGTCTTTTTCCCAATGGATATTAACCCGGAACCGGGACAAGTCTTTGATTTCATGAGAAATATCCAGCTCCCGATCGCGCACTAGCGCATCCTTGAGGTGGGCATCCAGCATGGCAAAAATCATGTCTTTCATTACAGCCGCACTGATGGCTGGCTCATCCGCCATTTCAATTAACTCGCCGTCAATCCGAAGCATCGGCACCATGTCCACCACCAAGTGGAGGTCGGATGCGCCCTTATTTACCGCTACCTTTAGAAGATCGTCGATTGTTTTCATAACAAATAAAAAAGCTAGATTGCTCTAACTCTGATTAATGCTAACATGTAATTCGGTCTCATTCGTTTTGGTTGGTCTTTTTGTTTTTCTAAAGTAATAATATCACATTTATCAATATTTGTCAACTTAACCAGATAGCAGTTTTAGATAATCCAGCGCCAGATAACCCGTCTCAACGTCGGTTAGCCGGCCGGAACGAAGATGCTGACGCAGTTTGTTTAGCGGCATCAATCGAACCCGGCAATTTTCCAATTCGTCCGGATGCGGTTCCGCCACTTTCACGGCATCGGTTATCACAAAATGATAGCGGATCTTGCGTGACCAGGCGTCGTCATTGGTGGCCACAATAAAATGCGCGTTACCCCGATAACCGGTTTCTTCCAATATTTCCCGCGCCACCGCTTGCTTGGGTGTTTCGCCAGCCTCAATCTTACCGCCCGGTAATTCGAGAAAAACCCGGTCTGGCCCGGGGCGGTATTGCTGCGCTAATACTACTTGCTTATCTTTTGTCACCACCAGCGCGCATACGATCCGGCCGCTGTTATTCAAATAAAAACTATCGCGTCGACCATTCGGCAATTCATACCGTACTTTAACCATAGTACGAAATCGGTTTATGCGTACGGTTTTCTCGGATATTTTTCGCCATTTTTTCATCTACTTCTAAGCGCTTATTATTAACACTGCCTAAGTATACAATAAACAGTCGCCGGTTGACTATTTCACCGCGTATTGACTGAATTATAAGTCTGGATTATATTTATCTCGAAGCGTTGCTTCAGGCGTTCCGGCGAATGTCGGTGCGTTTCACAGGTTGTGTGTCGAGTGAGTCTCACGGAAAGGAGACCCTCTATGCAGAGACGATGGCTCTGGTTACTTTCGGTGTTCGTGATCTTCGGTGCAATGAGCTCCTTGGCTACCGCGGCTACCGCCAGCGTAAGCGTCCTTCACGACGGCGCAGCGGTAATGACCGAAGAGAGCAGCTTCACCGAGACCAACTCCAAGACGGAGATCGCGCAGGTCAAGACGGCGAACGCTGCCGACGAGGACGGCGCCCGCATCGGCTACATGACACAGCCGATCGACGGCGAGATGAAGCAGGCGGCGACGGCGGTCGGCGAAGTGACGACCGACGGCGCGGCGAACTATTACCCGGCTACAGCGACCACCGAGAAGAGCCCGGTCGATGCGGCCCGGAGTGTTTCCGTCAACCAGCAATCGCTGAACCCGACGAACCCGCAAGACGCGGCCGTCAACTTCGTCCAGTCGGAGGTCTGGGCTCCCAACGACATTGCCGGTGAGGACACCACGCCGGCTGTGGTCATCCAGGGCAAGACCTACCCGATTGGTCGCGAGGTCGCAGTCGTCATCAAGTGGACGACGCCGACTGCCTGGACCAACGCCTAGAGCTAGCGTACACCGCACAGCCCGGCAGTAGGTTCCAGACCAGGCATCACCCCAGTGCGCACCGCGCCCTGGGGCTTTCTATTTGAAATGCTACTCGGTGATGGGACAGCGTCTAACTAATCAGTTTCCAGTAGGTCCAGTATTTCCTGTACCATCTGCTCGTGCCTTAATTCGTCCGCCATAATTCCCTCGACATACTTGCGGTCCACCGGATCACTGATCAATGGCACGAGGCCCCGGTACAAAGTATAGGCTTGGCGCTCCATGCCCTTTAATTCGTTGAAGTCGCGGTACAATTTTTCGTTGGCTTCGTTCATATTATTTAATATTTATTTACCAATGCCTGAAGAATGCTTTCGTGGCGCTTGGAATCGTTTTTTAACTTGGTCAGTATTTCAACGATCTTCTGCTTGTGCGCCTCCGGTAAGCCAATGAACTCCTCGGTTTTCACGATATCGTCCGCCAGAACCGCCACGACCTTTTCTTCGAACATTACTCCGCTCTTGATCATGCGTTGAGGCGTTTCCTTTTCTACGCTGGGTATGTTTATGTCCTCCATAATTTTACGGGGTCACTTATTAATGCTTATCTTTTTCGAGCCGCCCGGCTTTGCGCAGGCTGGCTCGCAATAACCATTCGATTTGTCCGTTTAGACTACGCAAGTCCGCGTCCGCCCAACGCTGCAACGCGGATAGTATATCCGCGTCCATGCGCAGCAGAAATGGCTTTTGTTTTGATTTAGCCATTAGCTATTGATACAGCGTACCCGCGTTAACCACCGGCTGGGCGTCGCGATCGCTGGTTAGCACTACCAGCAGATTGCTGACCATGGTAGCCTTGCGTTCTTCGTCGAGCGTGACAATGTGATCTTTTTCCAGTTTCTCCAGCGCCATCTGTACCATGCTGACCGCGCCTTCCACGATCTGCTGTCGCGCGGCAATAATCGCGCCGGCCTGTTGGCGCCGCAACATGGCGCCGGCGATTTCGGGTGCGTATGCCAGATGGCTGATCCTGGCTTCAATGACTTCGACGCCGGCCTTGGCTAGCCGTTCGTGAATCTCCCCGCGCAATTTATCCGCCACATCCGACGTGTTGCCTCGCAATGATATCACCCCTTCGACGTGGGTATCATATGGGTAAGTGGTTGCCAGATTACGCACCGCCGCTTCGCTTTGGACATGTACGTAATTTTCAAAGTTGTCGACATTGAATACCGCCTCGGCCGTATCAACGACCTTCCAAACCACAATCGCGGCGATCTCAATCGGATTGCCATCGTGATCATTGACCTTCAGCTTGCTGCTTTCGAAGTTCCTGATGCGCAGCATCACCCGCCGCCGGGTGGTAAATGGATTGGTCCACCAAAAACCGTCCTCGATTACCGAGCCGACATAGCGGCCGAATAGCTGCACCACCACGCCCTCGTTGGGATTGACGACGAAGAATCCGGCGAAGGAGCCGCACGTGGCAATTGCTATCACCACTGAAACCACCCCCAACCAGCCCGCGCCCATCTGTTCGGCTCCATATAGCCCAAATCCACACAGAACCAAAAGGACAATAAACAGCCCGACCGTGCCCAGGCCATGCGAATGAAAAGCATTGCGTTCCTTGATCATCGTTTTGAAGTTAATATCATAATGATATCATTATATCCAAATGCTTGATTCTGTCAAGTTACACAATTGACACACCGGTGATCATCCGTTATAATTGAGCGGAATTATTCGAAGTTTGTAGTATTTTTCATTTTCACTTGGCCCTATCGTCTAACGGTTAGGACACCGGCTTTTCAAGCCGATAATCGGGGTTCGATTCCCCGTGGGGCTAAATAGCATCTTGAGTTATTTGATAGTGTGATAAGTATATAGGCTTGACTGGAATCGAAGGGCAGGAGCGACCCAGTACCGAAGCGAAGCGCCTGGTACTAGGGAGCGCTCGCCGAACTACCAGTGGCAGGTCGGCGCTGCCCCGGACGCGATTCACCGTGCCTGCGCGACGAAGTGCCGTCGCTACGGTACGTAGGCCTGCCTCCGCCGAAGCGGTTACGCGCAGGCAGGCGTGGGGCTACCAGTAACTAATGAGTTTCCATGGGCACGCAATGATAAGATTGCGAATTTGTGTTACCTATCAATAACCAATCTAATGTTATGATAGTATTCGGGTAGGGTTAAGTATTGATTTATTCCAATAAATGTGCTATACTTTAATAGTTAGACAAAGCGTCGGTCGCAATTTAGTGCCAGCAAATATTAAAATCAAATAATATTACTAGCATGAAATCAAAACCAGCCGCAATTTGGGTAATTGCTCTTTTTGTCGTGTTTGGCGCCACCATGACCGCGCAAGCCGCCGGCAAAGTGAACCTGCTGGAAGCCGTCGACAGCAAGCTCGACAAACTAACCGTACTGAAAGGCTTGATCGTGAATGGCGTCACCCAGTTCAATGGCACCATGTTGAATTCATCCAAAACCAAGGGCGTGGACAATCCGGTCGCGATCGGGGACAACCTCCGGGTTGACGGTGAAATTTTTCGCGGCATCAAAGCCGGCGCAGACACGAAGCCGGTGAAAATTAACGACTCCCTTCAGGTCACCGGCAAAGTCGAGGCGGCGAGCTTCGTTCAAACTTCTGGTGACTCATTATCACATCACAAAGTATACGAGGGGACCATCGATACCAGTGCCGTGGGTGATTTTTCCAAAACAGTCAGCACGTATGCCAGCACTTATTGCACCCTGACCTACGTCTATCAATGGAAATCAATTGCCGTCCCGGAGATCACCATTGCCCATATGCCTTCGGTGGATATATATACTGACCTTAGCGGGACATCGCTGTCCGGCACGGCGGCTAATTACCCCGATGGCGTAAACAGCTGGGTGAAGACGGGCGCGATATCGCCATTTTCGGGCAGTCAATCTTTTGCCGAAGGAAAAGCCAACATTGCCTATGCGCTGGATGTTGTGCGCACCAATTGCGTGCCCAATAGTACTCCGACTGAAGTTGATGGCACCACCCGTAATCCCGTGGTCGGCGGCAACTACAAGGTAGTGCTAGACTATTAGGACATAATCATAGTCAACGAACCGGGCGGCGATCACCCTCGCCTGGTTTTTGTTTTACTGATACAATACGGACATGAAAATCCTCGGCATCGAGACATCTTGCGACGACACTTCCGTTAGTTTGATTGCGGTGGCCAACCACCGATTAAAAATATTGGCCGAGGTGGTGTCGTCTCAAATCAAAACCCACGCCATGTATGGCGGAGTAGTGCCAGAAGTAGCGGCGCGTATGCATATTGAGAATATTATTCCGGTACTGCGTTCGGTATTGCCAAAAAATCCGGAGAAATACATTGATCGAATCTCCGTGACGCGCGGCCCCGGTTTGGTGACATCGCTGCTGATCGGCGTTGAGACCGCCAAGTCTCTGGCGTTGGCCTGGCAAAAACCAATCGTTCCGGTCAACCACATCGAAGGACACATGTTGGCCTGTTGGCTGGGCAACAAAGCTATCAAACTACCCGCCGTGGCGCTGATCGTTTCCGGCGGACATACAGAAATTATATTAATGAAAGATTTTGGGCAATACAAACTAATCGGTCAGACTCAAGACGACGCGGCTGGTGAAGCGTTTGATAAAGTGGCCAAGTTGTTGAAGCTCGGCTATCCGGGCGGGCCCATCATTCAAAAATTGGCTGAATCTGGCAACCCTAAAGCTTTCGACCTGCCCCGGCCCATGCTGGATCGTAAGAATTTTGATTTTAGTTTTGCAGGTTTGAAGACGGCCGTGTTGTATCTCTATCAAAAGGGTGTGGTACCGAAATCAAAGATAAACGATCTGTGCGCGTCATTTCAACAAGCCGCGATTGATGTGTTAGTCGCTAAGACGATCGTAGCCGCCCGTAAATACAAAGTGAAGACCATACTGCTAGGCGGCGGCGTCGCGGCTAATCAACCACTACGCGACTCTTTGAGTAAAGAGGCAAGACGACACGGCCTGGCGTTTGCCGCACCGTCGCTGCTCCATTGCGCCGACAACGCCACCATGATCGCACTGGCCGGATACTATGGCCAACCCAAACCCTGGTCGCGCATCAAGGCCGATCCGAATTGGGAGTTGGTATAAAGTTTGAGAATGTATAAAATTCCACGTAGGTGGGGATGCCTGCCCGCCATCGCTTCGCTCAGGCGCAGCAGGCGGGGCCATCCTCGCCTACGGTATTGCATATAAAAAGTGTGGCGGGACAGAATGTCTCGCCACTTGTTCGTGTTGTCACTGGCCGGTCAGACTCGCCAGCCTTCGCCGATCGAGCAGATCGCGAATCTTCTCCAATAGCCGGCTCGGACTGAACGGTTTGACTACGTAGTCGTCTGCGCCCATCTCCAAGCCAGTCTCCCGATCAATCGGCCGTCCCTTGGACGAAAGCACGATGACCGGCATCTGGCGTATCCATTCTTCCGCGTCCGCCCGAATCCGCCGCAACACCTCATAGCCATCCATCTTGGGCATCATGATGTCCAGCACCACCAGGTCGGGACGATCTTGTTCGATACGCCGCAATGCCTCCTCGCCGTCATCAGCCGACAGCACGTCGTATCCCTCCATGGTGAGAGTGAACTCCAAGATGTGAACGACGTAGATCTCGTCGTCAGCTACCAAGATTCGTTTCCGTTCCATGTTTCCCCCATACATCTGGATCGAATCTGCCTCGCCACCAAATTGTGTTTATACTATTTTATTACTTTTGTCAATACCCATAAAAAGAAAAGCAGCCGGCTCGTGGGCTGGCTGCTGGTTGTGTTCTCTTTAGTCGTTACGCCAGACGTTCGTGAGCGTTCCCAGCTTGCGCAGTGACTGCGCCAGGTCGTCACGAAACATAGTCGGCGCGTACTCGGTCGTCCCAGCAAATCCGACGTAGGCGACGTAGTCCCGGTAGCCGAAGTAACCCTCGGCGACATCAACATTACTTCTACACCAGTACACCTCCCTGTCTCCGAAGGCCCGGTCCACCAACTCACTCCGCTGTGAGCTAGCCAACATCTCCCGGGCAACCTCGATCGGCATCATCGGCTTGTCGGCCATCCTATATCCCTCCTTGCTCGCGCAGGAGAGATACGTGACGACCATCGTCAAACAAATCTCCTGCAAAGAATAGTGACGCGCCCAACTTAGCACCATATCCGATTTTTGTCAAGGCGCCCGGTTGACCAAACCGCCTATTTTCATTACACTTAGCGTAGTTTATTACTGATTTATTGTTTGTCATGGCACCAGAACTACCTAAAGCATACGAGCCGAAAAATACCGAGGATCGGATTTACCAAACCTGGGATAAGTCTGGATATTTTAACCCCGATCAACTACCCGGTGACCGTCCTGAAGCTTTTTCCATCGCTATGCCGCCACCCAACGCCACCGGCATCTTGCACATCGGCCACGCGGTCATGGTGGCGCTGGAAGATATTATGACCCGATTCGAACGCATGCGAGGCAAACGCACTCTGTGGCTGCCCGGCACCGACCACGCCGCCATCGCCACCCAGAACGTCGTGGAAAAGGAGTTGAAAGACGAAGGCAAAACCAAACACGACTTGGGTCGCGTAGAGTTTTTGAATCGAGTCGACACCTTCGTGTCATCTAAACGCGGTCAGATCAAAGAGCAGATTACCCGCCTGGGAGCCAGCTGTGATTGGAGCCGGGAACGTTTTACTCTCGATCCCGGGATGACTTTGTCCGTAAATGAAACTTTTAAACTATTATACGAAGATGGTTTGATCTATCGCGGTATGCGCGTGGTTAATTGGTGTCCCCGTTGTCAGTCCACCTTAGCCGATGACGAGATTGAATACAAAGAGCAAAACACCAAGCTCTATACGTTCAAATACGACCAGAGTTTTCCGATCGCCATTTCCACCACCCGACCCGAAACGAAGTTTGGCGATACCGGCGTGGCCGTGAATCAATCCGACGAGCGCTATCAAAAATATATCGGCCAATCATTTGAGATCGACCTAGACGGCGTGAAGCGCACCATCAAGATCGTGGCCGACCGGGCGGTCGATCCAAAGTTTGGCACGGGCGCGCTGGGCGTAACACCGGCCCACTCGGCCATCGACGAAGCCATCGCACAACGCGAACATCTACCATCGACCAAAGTGATAGATGAAAACGCTCAGATGACATCTGAAGCTGGCGGGGAGTACACCGGCCTATACGTAAAACAGGCTCGAAAAAAACTGGTGGAACATTTGCGTACCCAGGGCTTATTAGAGAAAGAAGAAGACATCGCCCACAACCTGTCTATCTGCTATCGGTGTAGCACACCAATCGAACCACTCCCATCCCGCCAGTGGTTTGTAGCGGTAGATAGGCCAACCCAAAGACTGGATGGTAAAACACTTAAACAACGTGCTCTGGAAGTGGTGGATAAAAACGAGATCGCCTTTGTTCCAGAAAGATACACAAAAGTCTATCGGCAATGGATGGAAAACCTGCACGACTGGTGCATTTCACGACAGATTTGGTATGGGCACAACATTCCCGTCTGGTATTGTGAGACATGTCACGATGATCCAAAAAAGGTTGCGGCTGGAAAATACTACTGGCTCGTTACCGGCCAGATACCGGAGAAGTGCCCAAGCTGTGGCAGCAACGACATTCATCAGGATCACGACACGCTTGATACTTGGTTTTCGTCTGCACTTTGGACTTTTTCTACGTTGGGCTGGCCCAAAAAAACCAAAGATCTAAAAACTTTCCACCCGACGTCGGTGATGGAAACCGGCCATGATATTATTTTCTTCTGGGTGGCTCGAATGATATTGATGTCTGCCTATCTGGTTAACCAGATTCCTTTCGAAACTGTCTACCTACACGGCTTGATACGCGACACCAAAGGCCGCAAGATGTCCAAGTCGCTAGGCAACGGCATTGACCCGCTTGAGATGGCGGACAAGTACGGCGCCGACGCGGTACGATTGAGCTTGGTGATCGGCACCACACCCGGCAATGACCAAAAGCTCGACGAGCAAAAAATCGCCAGCTATCGTAACTATGTGAATAAGGTTTGGAATGTCGGCCGCTTCATCGCCATGCAAAGCGAGGGGAAAGATGTTAGCGAACCGAAGGTTGTCACTCTGGCCGACCAATGGATCATCAGCCGTACGCAACAACTGGTAAACGATATTACTTCGCGTTTAGAAAAGTTTGAGTTCTCCCAAGCCGGCGAAAAGATCTATGACTTCGCCTGGCACGAATTGGCCGACTGGTATTTAGAGATTACTAAAATTGAAGGCAATGTGGCCTTAGCGCGCGACGTTTTCAAAACCGTGCTTATACTACTGCACCCCTTCATGCCCTTTGTGACTGAAGAGCTCTGGGCGCTATTGAAGTGTGGCGATTCTCAATTGATCATCGAGCCGTGGCCGGTGGTTGAATCCAGCGCGACCAGCGAATCGACCGAAAAAGAATTCACTGCCTTGCAAAACACGGTGATCGAATACCGGCGCCAGCGCCAGGAACGTAACATTCCGGCTGGCCAGCCGATGGAGGTGACCAAACCAAAGGATTTACCGGATGAACAGATCGCCATCATTGAACGTTTGAGTAGAGTCAAAATCACCGAATAATACTATGTCCTATCGTAACCCTGAACAGGCATATATTCAAGAACACACCAGACACGAAGCACCGCTAAGCTCAAGAGAAGAAGCGGTTGTTGGCTTACTTTCCCGACGGCGACTGGCCGAACGGCGTCCGGAACGCCTACCGACGGGTGAATTGCTTGGGGTCAGATCACCCAAATCAGACCCATACACAAGTGAAGAGATTTCTAGAGACATGCGCTGGTTGGCTAGTGATAAGCAAAACAGACGGGATGAGAAATCTGAACGGGCACATCTATTAGAAAGTATCACCGTGACTGACGGTTCGTCCTTCGGTTGGTTTGGTAATCCTGAAACTACTCGCATAATTGGCACAACCGAATATGACGACCGCCACAATTTCGTAGACGCGGTGATATCATACCAACGAAAGGATGGGAGTGTAAGCTATTTGGCAATTGACCTAATAGCCGCAAGGTCAGATGCGGAATCTTTATCATCAAAGCGTGTTGCCGACGAAAGAAGGATAATTAACAACGACCCATACTCAGTAAAATATCTCCCCGAAAACGTTGAGGGTGGTCAACCACTCGTTCGACGAATTAATAATCTTCCTCGCGTAGTAGTTGGCATGGACCCATCGTCAATCACCGCGCTTTCTGAGCATTTGTATGCATACTATCATCCCGAGGTGGCTTTACAGGAGCTGCGCGATCGGCTCGGATTGAAAGCGTATCACAAAGACTATCCCCAGAACCCACCGGCGATGAAGGAATACGCCCGCCAACAATTGGCTAACCGTCCCGAAGCCTACGATATCGCCCAAGAAGCCTACGCTCAATTAGGTAGTCAAGCACTTTTGGCCTTCAATGTATTTCTGGACCGCGCTAACAAGTTACTGCACGAAGAGCGTCCCGAACTTGTGCCCTTTGTGGAAAAATTCGCAGTCCTAGAACTGGCTGTAGCCGAATTCCGTGCCCATCTTAACGCCGACCCGGCTGAAGTGGGACGAGAAGAAACCGTGGCCGCGCTACAAAACGCTTACAAACAGCTCGCCGAATACGAAGCACTCGAAAAAGCCACGGGCTATCCGGTTCGCGAGGTTATTCGGCCACTATTACCATTCGTGAAACATTTCGGTAAACTAGCTACCCAAAAACAGACGTTAGCCGATCCGGAAAAAGAAGATCCCACCGTCAAGATTTTGGCTCGACCGTGGGAAAGTGATCAGCTGACGCGTCGCCAGCTGGCGGCCGTTTAGCGGCCTTACGTCTGCGGCGCAGTTCCTCCAAACCGCGCGTTGCCCTGTCACCGATCTCGTCGGCCGTCCTGAGAATGCCTCGGGACACCGGCGCGACACTCGACTGGCGCCTTTTCGTGCCCATGGACGCCTCCGGGTTAGGAGCCAATTGACGTGGCTCAAGACATTATCATAACACGACCTCAATGTCAAGGGTTGGTGCCTTTTCGTGTATCAGAAACAAGCTCCCTTCACGAGAAACGCTAAGCGTTTCGGGAGCCTCCTTAATTCTAAATTCTCAATTATTAATTGTTACTTGTTCTATTCAGCTACCCGGAACACTTCCTCCAATGTCGTTAGTCCGTCCAGCGCTTTGAGAATGCCGTCCTGGACCATCGTAATCATGCCATTCTTAACCGCTGCCTCCTGGATGACATATTCCGACACCTGTCCGCTGAGAATGATTTTTTCCACGTCAGGACTCATCACCATAACTTCGTAGATACCGACCCGACCTTTCAGCCCCAAGTGCTGGCATTTGTCACAGCCGGAGCCGTGGTAGAATTTCAAATTATTTATATCCACCTTATAGCCCGAAGATACCGGAATGGCTTCTAGCTCCTGGCGCACTTTGACCATCTCGTTTTCACTGGGATGGTACTCCGTTTTACAATTAGCACAGATACGCCGGATCAGACGCTGAGCCATGACGGCATTGAGCGCCGGGGCCAGCAGGAACGGCTTAGCGTTGAGTGCGATAAACCGCGGAATGGTGCCGGCGGCACTGTTGGTGTGAACCGTGGACAAGACTAGGTGGCCAGTCAGGGCGGCCTGGATCGCTATCTCGGTCGTTTCGCTGTCTCTGATTTCACCCACCATTACGATATCGGGGTCCTGCCGTAGAATTGCCCGCAGACCCTTGGCAAAAGTGTAATCACGCGCCGAATCGATCTGGCTTTGGCTGATGCCGGCCAGTTTGTATTCGATTGGATCCTCGAGCGTAATAATTTTGCTCTCGGGATCATTGAGATGATTCAGAATCGCGTACAGAGTAGTGGTCTTGCCAGAACCAGTCGGTCCGGTCGTGATAATCATTCCATTAGGGCGCTTTATTTCCTGCTTGAGCTGCTCATAGGCTAGCCCTCGAATACCCAGCTCATCGAAGGCCAGCGCCGTGGCTGACGATCGCAACAGCCGCATTACCACGCTTTCGCCATAGGCCGTCGGCAGAGTGGAAACACGAATGTCGATTTTATCTTTATCCATCGTCACGGTGATCCGGCCGTCCTGCGGTATGGTGTTGACGTTCATTTTCAGTTTGGCCATTAGCTTGATACGGTTGATTACCTTGACCCAACTTTCCTTCGGCAACGTGGCCACTTCAAATAAGACGCCGTCAATGCGAAATCGTACCTGGATATCGTTTTCGTTGGCTTCGATGTGGACGTCAGACGCGCCCGTATTGATGCCGGCCGCCAATATCATGGTAAACACATCCGTGATCGAGGCGGTTTTTACTTTTTTATCAAGCACTTCAAAGTCAACAATCTCCGCCTGATAACGGACGATATCCGCCTGGCTAATTTCCAGCCCGGAGCTGACTACCTTGTGCTTGACTACCCGGGCGTAATTCTTGAGCGCGTATTGAAAACTGTCATCGGAGATAAGATACAGATCCACCCCGCCTTTGAATCGTTCGTTCAGCTCTTCGAGTAGGTTAGCGGTGGTGTTCAGGCTGGGATCGACTATGCCTACCCGCACCCGTTCGTTGCTGATATAGAAAACGATCGCCTTATTTGTATTAGCCGATTCCTCGCTGATAATCGATATGGTGTCCGGGCCGATCGGGTAGCCGCGTAGGCTGATATAGTTCAATTTTAACTCGTCGGCTTTTTGCTTGGTCAGGCGCTCGTGTTCCTTGATGTCGATCTGAACAATCTTCTTCTGGAGTGTTCCGCTGGTATTATCGGAATCCTCTCCGGTGTTGGCCGAGTCCTGCGATTGGCGGATCAAATCCTCGATTGATGTGCTGGTGGGTTGGGTCATACCCGATAAGTATATCAAAATCTAGCCAATAATAAAAATCTGCTCGATTCGGCAGAAATGGTTCGGGCTATTTAATCCGGGGTTGTAGTATATCCAAGACCCGCCGCTCCGCGCCGGCCAAATCAAGTCCGCTGAATTCAATTCGGGTAAAATCCTGCGTCCCTTTCGGACCGTAGTCCCGAAATAGTTCTAGGTCGTTCAGATATGCCGGCGTATGCACCACGCCCCCGATCATACCCTGGGATTTTTCGTAAAGTATAAACACGGCTTTGGCAGCGGGCGTGTTCACTATCAGCTCATCAACCACGCCGGGCAATTCATCGAATTGCGCACCAGACTTGGTAAAATCATCCAGGCTGAGGAGCGACCAGACGATGTCTTGCGACTTGGTGCTGCGCAGCCGCGCCAGCGCCCGCCCCCATAGTTTCAGCGTGGCCAGAGACTTGGTCTGATACAGATTCTTTATTATTTCATCCCGGCGCGCCCCTGACGCGATCAGGTGGCTGGCCACCGCCAAAGATTTGGGCGTCACGCTGGGTGTTTGAAAACTTTTCGTCTTGGATATTATGCCCGCCAGCAGATTGGTGGCAATGTGCTCATCCATCAGGCTGTCCCCGAGTGACTTAATTAACTCAAAAACTATTTCCGAGGTCGAGGCGGCCGTAACGTCAACAATGTTCACTTGGCCGTACTGTTCGTTGGATGGACTGTGATCAACGTTCAACACCGGCGTACGATAAAAAAACTCAGTGTTGTTGTCATACAGCTGGCCGAGAGATTCCAGGTCGGGCGATTCCAGCACCACTACCAAGTCGTAGGTAAAGCTGCCCGCCGACGTGGTCACATCCTTCTCTTCATAATACCCGTTCCGTGGTGTAATATATATCTGAAGCTTGTTGTCTTGAATATCGTAGCTTAGCTCCTCCACCGCCGTTCGGCTGACATCCAGCGCGATGATGAATTTGCGCAAACTGGACAGGTCGGTTCGAATGCCTTCGCTCTTGGGCAAAAACCCGGCGTTGGGTGGCAGCGTGAATTCATTACAGACAATCTTGCTGCGCTTACCCAGTTTCTCCAGCGCCAAAAACAATCCCAGCCCGGACGATATGGCATCAAGCGATGGATTTCTCGGCAGCACAACCAGTGTATTTTGACTGCGACTAATAAATTCTTGGGCTTGTTGAAACGTAGACAACGCCATAGGACGCGCTCTTGTGACAGGGATTAATTACGTGTTGATGGGTTAGCTTACCGCTTGTTTTGTGTCCTTGTCAAGCCCGCTGGCCGGAATAATATTACTTTATGAAATATATCAGCAAATCACTGGCTCAAACTGATAATATTGCCCTTATATTAGCCAAATTACTTAGGGGCGGCGACGTGATTTTTCTGCGTGGCGGGCTAGGCAGCGGCAAGACCGCCCTAATGAAGGGCGTGGCTAAGCACCTTGGTATCCGTGAAACTGTTAAGAGCCCGACCTTTGTGCTGTCCAAACCATATCGTATCTGTCGTCCCGGTCGTTCCCGAGCCAACCGCTTCGTCCACGTTGACGCCTATCGTCTGACTTCTGCCCATGACCTGGCTGGTATCGGCTGGGGTGAAATAGCCGGCCAGAAGCAAACAATCGTGGCGGTGGAAAATCCCGGCCGAATGTTTGGCCGATATCGACCCAACCGCACGGTTCGCTTGCGTATGCTGGCTAGCGGCCATCGCGTGATCGAGTTTTGAACAAATCAGGTTAGCCGTCCAAATCAAATAAGTCCGCGTCTCGCTTGGGCGGTGCTTGTTTATGGCAATAATTAATTAGTGTCCGGCTGGTTGGGTGCTCTTGATTGGCAGGTCGGCGGTGTTTGTGCTGGTCTGCTTCAGCACGGTATCCTCGACCACCAGTTTCTCGCGAGACAGTCTGACCACTTGCTCCGCGCTGACAATCAACTGCCGATCAAATAAACCCGCAATACCGTAATGGGTCTTAATGCTGTATCTTTTGATCCGCTGTTCCAGTTCATCAATTTCAAACGACGTAACATAGCCCAGACGCAGACCGCTCTGGGTATAAACCGGCAGATTAAGCAGGTTTTTGTTCAATAACGTCATTGGACGCGGCTAGTTGACGGCGACGGCGTATAAATAGGTATTGCTGCGCGACCTGGAAGAGCGTCGACACCGCCCAGTACATCGCTAAACCAGACGGCACGCTAGCACCGAATATAAACGTGACGATCGGCATGGTATAAGCCATCTGCCGGCTCATTGATTGAGCCAGGTTTTTGGTACCAGCAGCCGGCGCCTTGCTGGTCTTCATTAACATGCGCGTTTGCCAGAACTGTAGCACGGCTGCGATACCGGCCATGACGTAGTTTTTGGCTTTCAGATCGAGTAGGCCGATAAACATGGTTTTGATCGGCGTGTCGGTAAAAAATCCCCGCAAACCACTATACACATGATTTAACTGATCGGCCGTCAACAGCCCGGTGTCGGTGTGCGTGCGAGCTACAGCGATAAACACTTGATACAGCGCGATTAGTATCGGGAACTGAATTAATACCGGCAAACAGGACGACAGCGGATTTATCTTGTTCTCGCGATAAAACACCAGCAGTTGCCGGCTTAGCTCTTCTTTGTTGTTTTCGTATTTCTTGCGCAGCGCGTCCAGTTTGGGTTGAATCTCTTGCATGGCCTGCTGCGATTTGATCGATGACCAAGACGGAATGAACAACAAAAGCTTCAGCAGTATGGTAACAACGATAATGGAGGTACCCAAATCATGCGGTGGCAGATAATGGTAAACCAATAGCAGCAGATTTAGGATCGGCTCGAATAATATTTTATTAAACAGTTCAATCATGGCTGGATGGTTATTTTACTGGATCAACGCCACCCCGACTAAAGGGATGGCAACGAATTACTCGCCAAATGGCTCGGAATGAACCGACAACTACCCCGTGCTTGTCAATTGTTTGGTAGGCGTATTCGGAACACGTGGGATAAAACCGGCAAAATCCGTCCGGGTGGGCGTGCGCCATGACACCATGATCGGGGGATAGGGTGTTCTGGTATAGTCGTAAACAGGCAAGAATAATCTTTTTGGCTAATATTAGCATATTTTTATACATACAGCCGCGTTTTTTGGAGTAGTTGTTCTATATTATGATTAACTTCATCATAATTGTCAATATTCTGGCCTTTTTTTACAATCAACAGAATATCGCGACCTGTTTTTATTTTGGCTAATCTTAGTCTTATAACTTCACTTATCTGTCGTTTTATTCGGTTTCGATCAACTGCCTTTTTGGAAACCTTTAATGAGACTACGATGCCAAACCTAGTCACCATCAAATCGTTTGGAGCGGCCTTTAAAACAATACTGGGCGAAAACGCGGTCGCCCCTTTGCGGTATACCCTCCGGAAGTCAGCCTCCCGAACCAATCGCTGTTTTCGAGGCAGCATAAAGATAGGCGATTAAGCTGAAATTCGTTGGCGACCCTTCTGACGCCGCCGCCTCAAGACTTTTCGCCCCGCGCTCGTTGACATCCGAGCTCGAAATCCCAGTCGTTTTTGGCGGCGCCGTTTTTTTGGCTGATATGTTCTTTTTGGCATATGATTCTTTTGTATTGTACCAGTAAAAATTCATTCTGGTCAATCTGCGATCGTTCGATCGCGGCTATCCACTATTCGTCCACACCTTATGAACAGTTGGCATAAAAAAACGCGTTTCGTCCACCGGGTTTTTGTGGTATAGTAGTTCTACATTTAGGTTCTAAACAGAATAGTTCATGACCAAGGAACAACTCTGGGAAGCTGTTTTGGGTGAATTGGAGCTCACCTTGAGCAAAGCCAATTTCACCACCTGGTTCAAAAACACATTTATTGCCGATCTCGATGACCAATCGTTGGTGATCGCCGTACCCAACTCTTTCACCAAGACCTGGTTCGAAAACAAGTACAATCCTCAGATTTCAAAGATTATTTTAAAACTCACCAACAACCAGGTGAGCAGTGTTCAATATCGGATCGAGAGTTCTCGCACCCACATGGCCGCACCTAAACAGGCTATGGCTGCTTTGACAAACGACGGTGCCGATATCATCCCAGCTGGAATAATTCAGCCTGAGGCTACCGCGTCAATCGTGGTCAGCAGTGACGGACTCAACCCGCGCTATACTTTTGATAACTTCGTGGTTGGGAAGGGGAATGAGCTGGCTAAGGCGGCCGCCCAAGCGGTAGCCGACAAACTCGGCCTTGTTTACAATCCCTTGTTCATTTATGGCGGCGTCGGTTTGGGCAAAACCCATCTGATGCAAGCGATCGGTCACCAGGTGCTGGCCAAAAGCAAAGGCAAGAAAGTGGTCTATGTCACCTGCGAGCGCTTTACCAGCGAATTTATCCAAGCCATTAGCCGCGGTGACCTGGTTGACTTCAAGGATCGCTTTCGGGGCGTCGACGTATTATTGATCGACGATATTCAGTTCTTGGCCGGCAAGGAAGGCACCCAGGAAGAATTTTTTCACACTTTCAATACTCTGCATCACGCCAACAAACAGATCGTGATCAGTTCCGACCGGCCGCCCAAGGCTATTCCCGCCCTGGAAAATCGCCTGATTTCGCGCTTTGAGTGGGGCATGATTGTTGACATCAGCCAACCTGATTTTGAGACTAGAATGGCCATTTTGGAGCAAAAATGCCAGGAGCGCAACTACCGCCTCGACCCGCCAATCATGCATTTTATTGCCAATAGCGTCCAAAATAACATCCGCGAACTTGAGGGGGCGCTTAATCGCATGATGGCCTACCACGACCTAAACCACACCACGCCCACCCTCGACTCCACCAAGACGCTGCTGGCCAGCCTGACCAGCCGACCTAAGGGCGGTAGCGTAGTACCAAAACAGATTATCAGCACCGTGGCGTCATTTTATGACATTAAAATTGAAGACATCACCGGCGCCAGCCGTAAAAAAGAATTAGTGACTCCGCGCCAGATTATTATGTACCTGCTGCGCGAGGAGCTAGGCTGCTCGTATCCGCTGATCGGCCATGAGCTGGGCGGACGCGATCACACCACCGCCATGCATGCCCACACCAAGATCGGGCTCGAGGTTGAGACGAATGAAAAAATCCAGCAGGACATTACTCTGATCAAACAGCGCCTGTACAACACTGCGTAACTTGTGGACAGCGCGTGGGTAGCTGGTGCGGCAAACGTGAACAATTTTTCGTTCATCGCCAAACATCAGAATCTATACACACGCCACCCACTTAACCGCCTACCTGTTACCAACCGTCTGTGCACCGGCCATTCGCGGAAATCACCAATCGTGTCAGCATCAATCGTTGGCCCGCTCAACTTGTCCACTCCCTTATTATCATCATTCTGTATATATTAACCTAAAGATATAATTATGAAATTCTCTTGCTTGCAAGAAAACTTACACAAAGGTTTAACCCAGGCGGGACACCTGGCCAGCAAGAACGCCTCACTGCCGATATTGAATAACGTTTTGGTATCGTGCGCCAATGGACTAATTACTTTATCGGCCACGAATTTGGAAGTCGGCATCAGCACCGTGATCCGCGGGCGGGTCGAGGAAGACGGGCGCCTGACCGTGCCGGGAAAAACTTTTAGCGATTACGTCAGTCTGGTCAGTGATTCAAAAATCGAGGCCGAGACAATCGGCGTAGATGTCAAAATATCCACCAAGAATGCCCACAGCACGATCAAAGGGCAATCGGCCGATGAATTTCCCCTGATACCAGCGGTAGAAAAAAAGAACCCCTACAGCGTCAAGGTGCGCGATCTCAAGCAGGCCATCGGCCAGATCGTCTATGCGGTCGCCCAAGACGAATCTCGCCCTGAGATTAGCGGGGTTTTTATGCGCGTAGCCGACGGCGCGCTGACGGCAGTGGCCACTGACAGTTATCGTTTGGCCGAGAAAACCATCAAACTAACCAAACCGAATGCGCAATCGGTTGAGGCGATTATTCCCACCCGGACCATCCAAGAGGTCTCGCGGGTGATGAGCGATGAGGCCGACGCGATGGAAATATATTTCAGCGAGAATCAGGTCCTGTTTGTGTGCGAAGGGGTCGAGGTGGTGTCACGCATTATCGAGGGCCGGTACCCCGACTATAAGCAAATCGTGCCGCAGCAGTACAACACCACCGCGACGGTGCGGGCGGACGCGTTTATCAAGGCCGTCAAAGGCGCGGCACTATTTTCCAAGACGGGGATCAATGATATCAATCTGCGCTTTGATGCCGAAGCGGGCAAAATTACCGTCACCTCGGCTAATGCCCAGTTGGGCGAAAACACCACCGAGGTAGACGCCGAGATTTCCGGCCAGCCCAATGAGGTGGTGTTTAATCACCGCTATCTGCTCGACGGCTTGACCAATGCCGTGGGTGCGGAAGTGGTGCTAGAGTTAATCGATGGATCGAATCCTAGTTCCCTGCGCGCCAAAGACAACCGCGACTTTCAGTACATCATAATGCCGATCAAGCAGTAATATGTTTCAACGCATTGGCGGACTATTAACCGGATCGCTGGCGCGCGCCCGAATTACCGATCAGGCCAAGTCAGCGCAGGTAATGGAGACGGTCAGTGAATGGCTGATTGAACAATGGGGCCGCGAGATTGCGGACATTGTCAAACCGCTGTATGTCAAAAAGAAAACACTGATACTGGCCACAGTCAACGCCTCGTTCGCCAGTGAAATCAGATACCGCCAGCGATTATTGTTAGAGCGCATATCACAGAAGCATGGCGCGGGTGTGGTTGAGTCGGTGATGGTAGAGCTATAGGTTAATAAGAATGATTAAGCCACCCGTACAAAAAAGCGGGGCGGTTTTTTTGTGTTTAACAGCATTTCATTACAACTAGCAGTTGACCTTATTTGTGACATATGATAATTTACCCTATCGAACATAACAGCGTTTGGCTGGGATGTTTCGATGCGTGGGACTATCACGAAAGGAGGACGACGGATGCCTCGTACGGCGCAAGAGATCGCGGATGGAGTGCTTGGATGTGTCCCAGAGTCGGCACCTGAGAAGGGTACTCTTCGGCGGCGTTTTCGCAAGATCATGGACCCGGCCATGGTTCCGGATCCCAGATTCTCCGCTCCTGAGGTGAGGGGCTTCCACGATCAGAGGCGGATCGGAGAGATCTGTCGGGTCTGTGCCGAGGTGTTGGGCAACCCCGCCGGAGTCGACTGGAAGGAGCGAATCGTGCAGTACCTGGCGGCCGGCGACCAGCCACCCGCCGATACCCCCTAGAGCGGAACTAGGGGGTTTATTTATTCACAAAGGAACAACACAACATTTGTCGTGCGCCGTTGGTTTAATACCCTATCCGCGCAGTCGCGTGAGACAGCTGCTTCCTTTTATGCATTCTTTAACAGCCGCTCTACCGCACTGCGTATACCGTGGCTTCGAGTAATAAAACTAATATCCCTGTCGCCGCGTCGGACATCGTCAATTTTTCTAATTAGTTCGTCCGCGGTATAGGTTTTTGCTGTGCCTACAACCTCACCCATGCCGCGCAAAATATCGTAAAGGCTCTCAAAAGAGGCGGCGTATTCTATGCCCATTGTTTCATTTTCTCTAGGGTTGGGGAAGTCGATGTTTTCCATGGCGGTGGATTAATTATATCATACAACGTTTGCGTATCATGCGCCGTGGAGCGAAGCGGAATGGCGTATATACCCTGTTGTACGATGTCGGGCAAAGGGGCATATTTCTACACCTCTTGTTTAAATATATTTTTCAAAAAAGGCGAGATAAATTTTTGGATTTCGCTTTTCTGTTCACGAGATAAATATTTGAAACCTTTTATCTTTTTGATACATTTTTTTGAACCGCATCTACACTTAAAGGTGAAATTTCCGCCTTTCAATAAGTCGTATTCTGAAATATTGTAATTAAACGTCACTTCCTCATTTTCTGAAATATTTTTCAATGCTACAAGATTTAATGCTTTCCAGTCAATACAACAGTTTGGATTGCAGGAGTGGTTCAAAAAATCATCATATTTTGCTGTAGATTTCAAAAATTTATCTTCATCTATTTGTAGAGCCTCAGCGTTAGCATGAACGCCATTAGTTATTTGGCCATCAAAATGAAATATGATCTCACCTTTTTTAATCGTCCTTTTGGCAAACAACCCTTTTCCAGTAGGACTCTTTTTTATCTTGATACAATCCGGAATGGTCATAGAAAAACAAGTTTTGTTCAAGAATAAATAGCTGATGCCCCTTTGCCCGTTGTGGCGAGGAGCGAAGCGATTTCGCCACAACGTTTGCGTATCATCTGCGGTCCGCCGGAGCCTCAGCGAAGGAGGATGGCAGATATACGCTGTTATCGGATGTGTTCGTAGAGTGAGTGAGAGTCTAAAGACAGATTATCTACTCCTCATCGTTTTCATTATCATCCTGTGAGTGCTTTTTGCGATACCATTCATTAGCCTTTTTATCGTCAGGGTTCGTAATAAATTTTAATGCCAGTTGGGGATATTTTCTTTTGAGTACTGCTAGGTCGTCTAGGCTGAGCCGCTCGAACAGTATGAATCCCCCAATGTGTTCAGGGAAAGTTAGCCCGTCTATCGTGGTCACACTACTTAAGTTAAGCATCTCTCCAACGTAACGTGGGAGCACCACGCCTTTGAGTGAAGATAGGTTATTAAGAAAACAAGAACCCTCGATTCGCTCGGGAAGCGTCGCGCCTGTTGCCGAAGCGGCTTCAAACAAATAAAAGTCGCCACGAACAAGCTTGGGGAAAACGATCTTCTCGTCGACAGAAGTAAGACTGCCGAGATTCAACGAGTCAACTTCTTCTGGAAGCAGGATGTTTTTGGCGGACTTGGCTTTACCGAGGCTTAAAGTACCCATTCGTTCGGAAAATATGAGGTTGTCAGCGGAGTCGAGTCGGCCGAGATCAACATCACCTTTCATCCGTACAGGAAGAGCCAGGCCTTTAGGAGACTGGAGACTGCTAAGATCAAGGTCGTCTACCTGTCTCGGGAGCGTGATACCCTCCGCAGAGATTAAGCTGCCGAGCTTCAGACGAGAAACGCGGTCGGAAAGAACGAGATCTTGAGCGGATTCGAGGTTGCTCAGTTTCAGTTCATTGACGAACTTCGGGAACGTCGTACGTTCAACAGAGACAAGTTTCCGAAGGTTAAGTAAATACCCGACCTCGTTCGGAAGGACACAATCCTTACACACCTCAAGTCGACTCAAATCACAATTGGCACCTACGTACATTGGGAATGTAACATTTTCTGCTGTCTTCAGTTCGAAGAGAAAAACACTGCCGCCAACATGCTCCGGTAGCTGAACGTTAGAAGCAGAACGAAGACTAGTCATGACGAGGCTATCGCCTATTCGTCTCGGGAATGTGATGCCTTCAGTCGAGGTAAGATTGTTAATATAAAGCGAGCCTGAAACGTGTTCAGGAAGGACAATATCATGCGCAGAGGGCAGCTCGTGCAGATCTAGATTGCCATAGTGAAATAGCATTCCACCGCGTAGTGCCTCTTGCGGGGTCGTACTTATTTTATCTTGTGGTATATCGAGAGCCAGAGAGATGTCCACTTTAATATCCCGATTCTTGATAAGACGTGCAATACGCGCATCTAAGGCTTTCTCGTTCTCGATGGAGCTTTCCACGCGCTCACGCCCAGACCCAGAATCATCCGATTGGGTCTGGATATGATCATCAACCTCATAAAGAAACCTCAGATCTTCAACTGTCAGTTGCTTATTTTTCTTTATCGCAAGTTCAATTGCGGCTAGCCGCCTCAAGTCGGCTTTCCCTTTTTCCGATTGGCGGTCGAGCAATTCTTGGTCGTGGGCCTTGCCACGTGAAGTAGCGCGGCGTGTTTTCGGCTGTGTCTGTTCCTTCACCGCTCGCGAACGATATGGTGTTTCCGGCAGTTTACGTTCCGCGAGAAATTGGAGCTCATCGAGCGTGTCCTCTACCGATGGCAATAAGCCGTCCTTTTGTGCGTTAAGGAATTTTGCTTCCTTCCGGCCCTCGCTCTCCTCTATTTCTTTGGGAGACAGCGGTTCGAACGGTATCTCTGGGTTATTTTCGGTCATAAGGTTGTAACTGGTTATTAAATAGAATTGTGAGAACACTTCCGATAACGTTTGCGTATCATGCGCCTGTACTCGTATGGCGCATATACGCTGTTATAAGATGTATGTTAATTTTTTCATTTTACTGATGGGACTTAATCATAGCAAATCCACCAAATATTCCTATTTGTTCTCCTAATTTGGAGAAGGAAACTTGAGAAGGAAGGTCAGAAAGGATTTTTGAAATGTTGCTTTTTTGCTTATCAACGATACCACCACCGATTACTATTTTTTTCACACTTAATTGATTCGATAATTTTTGGATTGCATTTTTAAACTCCGACAAAACTATATCCCATTCGTTATCGTTAAGTTGTTTGGCTGTTTTGTGAAATCTTGCTTCGATATTTTTGCCGCCAATTTTTTCTTCCCACTCATGTAGGTATTTCCGATCTAGCACCTTCGATGTTTCTTCTGTATTGTCGTACTCCACTAATGCTCCGCCAAGACCAGTCCCCCACACTAAGTAGAGAAATTTATTAGCTTGGTTAGGCCCAAAGTAAGCCTCTCCAAGTGATTGGGCGACTGCGTCATTTTCAATATATACAAAACAGCCAAACCTTTCTTCTAATGTTTTTACTATCGGGCGATTTATCCAGGATGAAAGATTAGTCGAACCAGCAAGCTCATGTCCGTTTTCGCTGATTCTACCAGGCAGGCCAATCCCTATACCTTGAGGGGCGTCGGAAATAATTGTAATGTTTTTAATAATTTCAAAAATTCCATCCCCAAAGTTTTTATAAGTAAGGAAAGTGTTTGGACTAATTAATTTTATTTTCTCTAAGGAGGAACTTCCTGCTATACGTGTATGAGTCCCACCAATATCAATTCCTATAAACATGTAAAGGAAAAATTAACATATTTCTTATAACGGGCCGCGCCTGATGCGACGTGTCCGGAGCCACGCTCTGCGGGGTGACGGGCATGTCCGCATAGGCGCTGTTGTGCGATGTCGCGACTAGCGACGAGCAGAACAGCGACGGCAGGAGC